>ENA-OYYA01000099-OYYA01000099.1-human-gut-metagenome-genome-assembly--contig:-NODE-99-length-9485-cov-3.613786_pt1 | contig 9485 bp, 9 predicted proteins | sample MGYA00244060_ERZ653442 | MGnify/ENA primary metagenome ERZ653442 (study PRJEB26926, sample SAMN06165111) | human gut metagenome | biome: ENVO:00009003; feature: ENVO:2100002; material: ENVO:00002003... | reverse complement strand
CATACGAAATTAGCGAGTGTCTCGTGGGCTCGGAGATGTGTATAAGAGACAGCCCATCATCAGCAGTTTTACCTTTTTTTCAACAATCCCAAATTCTTGTTTGAGAAATTCACACCTCGAAGGGGTAACTCCATAGAAATTGTCCGAAAGTTTTTGAAGCCGTTTACAAAGTAAAGGTTTTAACACCCATTTTTTATAATATTTAGATAAGACATTATGGTTACTGTTAATACTATCAGTATGATTATCAAATGCGAATCTGACTGTCGGCAGTTTCCTGTGAATGTCCAATAAGCACAAATAGTTAATAGATAAAAGGCAATGAGTAAAAATATAATTTGGACTTTCGTCAAGAATAATTTGCTCAACATCCTTAAACAAAAACAAATGCTTATTTAAAAACTGATTCAATCGTGGTTTGACACGGATTACCTTAACACCACTCTTCCAGTAATAAATTCCAGGAGGAACTTCAATAATACCTCCGTTCTTATCATATTTAGAATAAGTAGATGTAATTATAATTACCTTGTGTCCTATTTTCTGATGATATTTTGCAAGCAGGTTATCTTGATAAGAATAGTTTTCATTAATTATGCTGCAAAGGCATAGATGTATAATTATCATATAGCAAACTTTTCAAGACAAACTTAAAGTCTTCCATCTATAATATTTCTATCAAGAATCCCCTTAACATCATAAATCACGCCATTATCTGCTAATAAATCTTTTATCTTCATATCCAAGAATTGCTTATGTGCTACACCAAGGATTATTGCATTGTAATTATTAAACTTCAATGATTTGACGTCACTAATAATTGGAATCTGATACTCATGCATCACGGCATCAGGATTTGCCCAAGGGTCATATACTGTAATATACTTGGTATATTCTGACAAGGTATGGTATATGTCCACAATCTTGGTGTTGCGGATATCGGGGCAATTTTCTTTAAAAGTGATACCAAGCAATAGAATTTTAGAATCTTTTACCATCACGCCTTTCTTGTTCATGATCTTAATCGTCTGCTCTGCTACATATGCTCCCATTCCATCATTAAGACGGCGGGCATTAGACATTATACGTGGTAGGACTCCATATACTTGAGCTTTTTGAATCAAATAATATGGGTCTACAGAGATACAATGCCCTCCGACCAAACCCGGCTTTAGCTTAATAAAATTCCATTTTGTGGCCGCAGCATCAATAACATCATTAGTATCTATACCCATTGCATTGAATATTTTAGCTAATTCATTCATAAAAGCGATATTCACATCGCGTTGTGAGTTTTCTATTATTTTTGAAGCCTCTGCAACCTTGATACTTGAAGCTTTATGAGTACCATTAACCAATACTGAATTATACACTTCATCCACAATGTCTGCTATCTCTAGTGTAGAACCGGAAGTCACTTTCTTAATCTTGTCGACTGTGTGTTCCTTGTCACCAGGATTGATACGCTCTGGAGAATAGCCAGCATAGAAATCCACATTGAATTTCAAACCGGATATTTTTTCAACCACCGGAAGACATTCTTCTTCTGTTACGCCAGGGTAAACAGTAGACTCATATACCACAATATCTCCTTTGGAGATGACCTTCCCAACCGTCTCGCTCGCTCCCCAAAGAGGTTTCAAATCTGGTCGATTATTCTCATCTACTGGCGTGGGTACAGCTACAACATAGAAATTGCAACTACAAATTTTATCCAAATCTGTAGTACAAACAAATCCATGATTATTGATGGCGTCTTGAAGCAATTCGTCACTAACTTCTAATGTGGTATCATGCCCTTTCATAAGGGCATCAACACGTTTCTGATTCATGTCGAATCCAATCGTTTCGTACTTAGTTGAAAAAAGACGCGCTAATGGCAGTCCGACATAGCCAAGACCTATGACGGCAATTTTAATTTCTTTCATATACTTGATTTTTCGTTTTTAAATGTTTCATATATGTCTCGCTTCCAAAATAATCTATTAAACGGTTTATTTGAGTATCATTGCCATTATATATATTATTTGTACTTAGAGCACTTTTCATTGTCGATAACACAGGTATCAGACCTATTCGTTTCCCGCTAATGACTGTTTTTGTAGATTTCAATCTAGCCATCAGATTTAACCATAAATCATCACCATACAGACAAGTTTGTTTAATAATGTTTGTATTAAATAGATAATCCTTATTTAAAGAATCAGATGGATATAGAACTCCGCCAACCCCAGTGGGAAGAAGCCTGAAATTAGGTTCAACATCGGTATTCTTGTTTACTACATCCCAATCTAAATAACTTTTAAGAATACCATTAGAGAGTGTATATCTTATAGCACGATTACAGCAAATACAATAGGGATATCTCTTATGAGTCATTACAAGATACTCTATTAGCTTTGGTGGATAAAAAATATCATCATCTATCGTGATAATATTGGCATATGGGAATTCCTGCATGGCGTAGAAATATTTCTTATGTGGACGTAAATCATCATCCACGAAACGAATTTCGAGTCCTCTTTTCTTTTGTTCCAACAAGCTGGGCGGTAACGACTTTTCCCCATCAAATTGCTCATTTGACAACCATAGAATGAGTCGGTCTGGTTTCTTTTTCTGTCGTATTAACGATTCTATAACTATATGTAAGGAAGCAATCCTCGCAGGAAAAGATGTAAGAGAAAGGACATATTCTGGATTTTCATTTGGAGTTAGACGATAAAAAAACTTGGTAATTCGATAATAATAGGGGACAATTATATTCACCAAATATTTTATAATATTCCTTGGAATGAATTTCAATCTGTTGGGTTTCCTTATATCCTTGTCAAGGGACAATGCGTATAAATAATCTATCAAATCTAATAACATAATAAATAATCTTATTTTAGGCTATTCTATCGGTTTATAATACCAGTAGAGTCCAGTTTGTTCACTGTCTGAATACAAGCATCATACCATGTCAGATTCCATTTCTGCCTATAATAGGAACATATTTGACGTACCCACCTATAGAGAGGATTCTTAGCCCTTCTGTATTGGACGGTTAACCTTTCAAGGTGCTCCTTAAAGGCATCCAAGTAAACTTGTGGTGCATGATATGACTCTAATATTTGAATATTCTCTTTTAAACTTCTATCGAAGTGGTCTGTAGAAGTCCCTACATTTGCGTCAAAAATAGAGAATAGTTCATCATAGTACTTATATGTGGCTCCTTTATTAAACGTCTTAATAAAGAAGTCGTAATCAGCGCTATTCCTATACTCTATATTAAAAGGATATTTCAATTGGATAGTTCTTCTAACGAATGTTGCAGGATGGCAAACAGGCATACTTTGATAATAACTATGTTTCAATATACATGGTTTCATGTCTTTATACCCCCAGTGTCTATAATATCTTTCATTACCAAGAATAAAATATTCACCATGATCTTCGTAACAGTTAAAAACCTCTTCTATAACACGTTCATTGAAGAAAAAATCACCGCAATTTCTAAATAGTATCCATTTACCCGTGGACATCTGTGTTCCTTTATTCATCGCATCATAAAGCCCTTCATCCTTCTCACTAATCCATACAATATATTTTTCGTATCGCTTAATGATATCAACAGTTCCATCCGTACTGCCACCATCAATAACAATAAGTTCTATGTTACTATATGTCTGCAAAAGAGTATTTCGAATGCATTTCTCTATATTTTTGACATCATTATAAACAACGGTTATAATGGAAACTTTAGGATTTTCTTTCATTAATCAAATATTTTTGATATACTTTTTTAATATTTTCACGGTAGCTATCCCATGTGTAATTATGCGATATTGTGTAGGCTGCATTTTTCCCTAGAGTCTCGCGCAACTCCTGAGACAAATAGAGACGTTTAACAGCCGTTACTATAGCTTCTGCATCTTTTATTGGTACTAATAACCCATTTTCTCCATCTTTTACAGGACAGCCACAATTTTTGGTTAAAATTACAGGAAGGCCAGCAGCCATTGCCTCCATTCCTGCTCTTGTGGAACCCTCACACAACGAAGGAAACAAATAGGCATCTACAGTAGAATAATAATCTATCAGCTGGTTATAGTTCACCATTCCTACGAAATCGAAATTCTCCATATTGTAAGAAGAGAAGAGATTTTTAAGTTCTTCATTTCCGCCAATTACTATAATTTTAAAGTTGACATTTATTTTTCTGAGCAGCTGAGCAGCTTCCATCACATATTCAGCCCCTTTACGAATGTTAAAGCCTCCCACAAAGAGAAGTCTAATTTGATTATTAGTCAAGCTATAATCCTTTTTCCTTCCGAACCAGTCTTCTCGCACTCCTAAATACACTACATGAAGCTTTCTTGGGGCAAATCCGCTTTTGACAAATGTATTTTTCACATAGTCTGAATTAACGATTATCGCGTCAGCTGTATTACAATCCTTAACGACTAATTCCCAAAATTTGGCAGTGTTACTTAGCGTAAACTTTATATTATGTCGGTCGTACTCAGGCTTTAAAATTCCCTCCATTTCTTGATGGTGGGCTATGGAATGATCTACAATAACTGTCATCCCCTTTGCTTTAGCTTTCTCGATGGCACCACCTTGACCAAATCCGCTTCGAACATGAAAAATATCGGCATTCTTTATCCAATGACAAGACGACTTTCCAAAATGCTTTGCTATCATCATTGATGACCTGTCTATATCTTTAATTATTTTCCTGCACAACAAACCATACAAGTCATTCATTGAACAATGATGCGAAGTCAAGTTTTCTCCTTTTGCTCCTCTACCCTGCAATCTTGGTAAAATTTTCTTTCCCAACAAGTTATCTATAATCTTGATAATTATAGATTCAACTTTGCCCGGAACATAGTTTTGGATAAGTTCCACCTTGTAGTATTTTGACATTAGCAATGCAGTCTTGTTCATGAAGAAATCATTGCCATAGGAAATAATAATCTTTTTCATAATCTTGTCTGACTCTTCTCCTATAGTCTCTTTCCATGATAACTAATGAAGCCATATGTGAGAGAAGAGTTTTTAATCTTTTACCATCTTCTTTATCAACAGTTTATCTATTGTATTTCGTTAAATTCTCTTTTTTAATAGAAGCAGGATTACCTGCTATCAAACAGTTTTTCTTATCAAATTTTTTATTTACCAGCGACATGGAGCCGATAATACTGCCATCCTGTATTTCTGAACCCTTTAGGACAACAGCTCTTGTTCCTATCCAGACATTATTGCCAATAACAATTTTCTGGGCACAATTATTAATCCTCCCTGTAGATATATCCAACACATGATGAAAATCAGTATCCATTATAAGTGTATTCCAACTTGTGAGCACATTATCTCCTACTACTATCGATTTCTTACAAATAATTGTCATCGCCGCATTGTTAAGGAAATTTTTACCAATCAAAAGATTCCCTCCTTTCAAAATGCAAATACGTGCACCTTGTCCCCAAGTAGCACATCCTTTGATTTTCATAATTCCATCTATCTCAAGAATACTTCTTTCGTACTTTACATCAAAAACTCCGACTTTATTAAAACCAATTTTCACCATACCTGGGTGAATCTTCTCTGGCAACAAAATCCCCCCCCGAGGCTGATTAATCTCGTATTGTATCTGACAAGTATGGGTAATTTGCACGCTTGTCTGAATGGAAGTAATCTTATATTACAATATACACTTATCGGAATAGACAAGATGTATTCAAAGTAATCCGTATATCTCATTGTTTATTTTTAATACTAATTACGTATAAAATCACCTTTCCCCTCGTCCAAGACAATATTAACAAAAAGGAAAATGACAATATAATAACTCATTTGTGTAAATGTTGTAGATGAATAAGAAAGAAAAGGAATGGTAATAAATATGGATGTAATAGCCAAACATATAGAATTGGTCTTTCTTCGCTTATAAAAAAACAAAAACACTTGGTATATAAAGAATACGATTACTATACCTCCAATCAGTCCATATCTAACAATAATATTTCCATAATCCGTATCATAAGTAAACAGTTGTACGGTACCTCCTGTCTGACTAGGGTTTCCTATGTGAAAACTGTATATTTTTTCGGCATATTTCTCAGTCATCATACCAAGTCCGAATAGATACTTATCAATTTCTCCGCTATCTATTATACCATTAAACCTTTCTATGCACCAACCTAGTCTGTAGATAAAAGTTCCATCCTCGATATTATTACTGGCTGTATTAACATTAAAAGACGTTACACTCGTTAACTGTGAAGTAACAGTATTTCCATAATTATCTCCCTCTATAAATTTGTTCATAAACAGTTCTCCTCCTACAACAGCAACAAAGCTGACAATTATTATTCCGGTCAAATAATTCTTCTTAACTTTTAGATGACTCATGCCATATAAAATAGACACCGTCGCAGATACCAGCCAAGTTCTAGATTGGTTCACTATTAAGCCTAATGTCAGTATCAGTTTACTTAATATATTGCTGTTAAACATTGGAGATTTCAAGACATAGACAAAAATCAGAAACACAGGTAGCCACGCAGGTGAATTCTGGACTCTGTATAAAGAGAAATTTGAGAGTTGAACAGGGCGAAGATTAGATGGGTCATCGTAATTTGTTTGGAATATGATACTTCCCGTAAGTGCCTGAAATATGTACAATATTGTAAGAATGATTGTTATCGAAAACATCCATGATACTACTTTGCGTATATCTTTTGAAGGTATTTTCAAGAAAATAAAGACAGATAGTAAATAAAACAAATCTCTGATATAAATTGTTACTGATGATATTCCTAAGTTATAATATACAATTGTGTTTAAACACAATAATGCAATGGTGGCAATCATATATGTAACAGCACGATATAATTTAATAGGCAGCTTCCTTCGATATGGAAGTTTAATACTGAGAATACCTACAACTGCAACATAGACAAGAGCATAATTTCCTCCTGATGCACCTAAAATATCTTTAGGAACGAGATAAAAACAATCAAAGGCAAAAAACAAATATCCTATAAGAGAGATACTGTATCTCCTTGTCGCAAATGCTATGATAGATATTAATAGCAATAAAATACCGAGCATAAAATATATATTTTTTAGACTATTCCCCCCAAATTCCCATAGCTTTTCCATACATATATTTACGAACCTGTATAGTAAAAAGTATAGAATAAATAGAAGTTATAATAATCATAGAAAGAATTACTCCTTTCGCCCCGAAATAAGTGCTTAACATATATGAAAATGGAATATGAAAAATGATGCCAATCATAACGACATAGGTTTGTAGCTTTAAGATTCCCAAGCCGTTTATTATATATACATGTAATGAATCCCAACAATTAATAATTGTATAGAGAGCTATAAGCAACGTCCAACTCATAGGTATATGGAGCTTTGAACCTATCCACAAGTCGTATGCTATGGGTGACAATATAACCATAGCCAGCACTCCTGCCAAAAACAAGATGAACAATTTTGACAGCTTACGGTAAATTGTTCCCATCCATTGATAGTCCCCCTTCGTTTTAGCATCTGTAAAGGCTGGCCAGAAAGGATTCATTACAATCGTCATTAACATTGTTGCAACGTTAAGATATTTATATGCGATATTATAAACAGACACTATTTCGGGTGAGGAAATATTTGAAATAAGGAAATTTGTTGTTTGAAAAAAAATTACTACTTGAATTTGAATAACAAAGAACCTTGCACCCAGTTCGAATAAATCATGAAACAACGTGAATTTTACATTTCTTAGAGATGGTGCCAAATAGTTTAGCTGCCCCCCAAACAAATAGCAAGAAATTATTATATATATAATGATTGGGGTGGCAGATATACAAATAGCAAGAACTATCAATGATGGCTTGATGTATATGGTGGATAGAAAAATTAGAAGTAAAGAAAAAGCATTTCCAATAACTGGAAAAAGTGAAGACATGGCGACCTTTTGCAGTGACTGAAATATTGTGCTTATAATATTCAATATCATTTGAAGAGAGAAACATATAATAATAATAGTCATAGTCCGAACAACATCATATTCATATATCGTTGAGATATTCAAAAGTGAGCACCAATTTACATAAGGAATTAATATTACGATAAAAAAACATAATGGTATAAATATTGAAAAAAGCAGGACATAAGTTGTTGAAACCAGTTCTTTCCCCTTTTGCACATCACCTTGAGCAAGTGCTTCTGTTAGTTTATTCTTTAATCCCAACGTGAACCCAATGTCAAAAAAACCTAACCAAACTGATATTGACGACAATGTAAGCCATACTCCATACAATTCGCTGGAAATATATCCTAAAGTTAGTGGAACGATTAAAAAGGATATGATAATGCTTACACCTTTAACTATCAAAGAACCTACAATATTCTTTTTAACCTTTTTTGTTCTGGAATCATTTCCAGTTAGATTGTTTTTAATAGTCCACATGAGCGAATGAATGCTATCTGGTATATACATAAATATATCGGCCAATCCTTATCAGAATCAAAGAGTATAATACCTGAAGGATGACATAATAGAAAGGCATTATATAAATGGATTGTGGGTAGATTTGCATTGTATACATCAAAAGGATATTTGCTAAATACAGTTTGAGAGAATGTTTACCTGTATATTCAAGAAAGGACTTGAGTTTATATCCTATTATTTGCAATACAGATAACGCAAGAATAATTATAGGTATTACAAGCAGTGAGGAAGCCAGAAATTTCGATGAATAAATGAAGCTCATGACTCTATCATCTTGTAAGAAATTTTGCTCCTTCATCATTTTTAAACATTTTTTTTAGTGCCTGCATATCGGTCATGATTTGCCAATTGTTCTTCAGCCAATTAATATCCATATTCCACCATTTTAATTCCATCAGAAATTTAATTGTATCTTTATCGTATCTATATTTAATAATTTTTGCAGGGACTCCTGCTACAACAGCATATGGAGGTACATCTTTCGTTACAACAGCCCCAGCATACACGACAGCCCCATCTCCGATTTTTATCCCTGAAACAAGGAAAACACGTTCTCCTATCCAGCAATCATTTCCTATATATACATCTTTCCCAGTTTCATCAAACTGTTGTTCCTCAGCAAATGTATAACCATTTTGTTTTCTTATAGAATAAAACATTGGACTCGTTGAGACATAAGGTTCAATTATTGGGTGTTTTCCTCTATTAAAGCCAACATTATCGCCTATAGATGTAAACCTACCAACTTTTCCTTCTACATGAGAGTGTCTGCCTATATACGAAGCAAATCCCATCTCTCCTGAATAATAACTTCCTATGCTAATTTTGTTATAGCCCTCAAATAAGGAGTTAGTTGACACAAGAGCACCCCGTTCTATGATTGTATACTTTCTAAATTTATATTTGCAATAGAGCCTATGTATTATCTCTGTCTCTTATACACATCTCCGAGCCCACGAGACACTCGCTAATCTCG
>ENA-OYYA01000098-OYYA01000098.1-human-gut-metagenome-genome-assembly--contig:-NODE-98-length-9569-cov-4.058230_pt1 | contig 9569 bp, 10 predicted proteins | sample MGYA00244060_ERZ653442 | MGnify/ENA primary metagenome ERZ653442 (study PRJEB26926, sample SAMN06165111) | human gut metagenome | biome: ENVO:00009003; feature: ENVO:2100002; material: ENVO:00002003... | reverse complement strand
CCTAAGCCTTCGTCGGCAGCGTCAGATGTGTATAAGAGACAGTCAGGATCCTTTTTATACCAACGAAATGCCTTCTCTATCTGGTCGTTTTCAATGTAAGTGACAGTCTCGTTTAAGAACTTCTCCATTCCATCACGATAAAGTCTCTGCAAACGGTCTTGCAAAGAAAAATCGTCATCATAGGCAGCACCTTTCCAATAAAAATGCAGGTCGTTAGGATTGTTCGTTTCGTCAACAACTTTTGCAAGGAATAGATTAACAAGCTTATCAAAAGCATTCTCTTTCGCGCCAACATTGTGCCGACGAAGGATTGTTGCAAACTCATTATATTTCTTTTTTATCTCATCATTGTTTATTGGGGCAAGATCCTTGACTGAGAATTTATTTTTGCCAATGTGGTAAGATTGAATGTCGTCCTCAAACAATCCTCTTGTAGCGGCATCGCATTGATATGTGTCATGCCACACACGAAACAACTGCTTGTTGTTCATCGCATCTTTATAAGTAGGCAAATCTGGGTTGTTCTTCAATTTTTCTCCATTATCTTGCACATTTATCAGATAATATACAGGCTTTGCCACTTTTCCATCTAAATCCGACGTATAAAGACAAAGAAACTTCGTTGCTTGTTCTTGTTGAAAGTAACTGAACAACTGTGCTCCATCTTCAAGAGTATCTCGCCAAGCACCATCAAACTCGTCTGGTCTCTTGCACTCAATGATTAGCAGCGATTCTTTGTCTGTTGCCATATCGCCAGACATACTATTATACGTCCGCACCCAAATATCTGCATAACCGCCCTTCTGCGTATGTCCAAGTTTCCATGCTGGTTCAAGTTCTATATGTTCGGGCTTGTACCCCATTGAAAGAAGACGATCAACACACTCAAATACAACAAAATTCTCTGGTTCAGAAAAATTACTCGTTGTCTCACGACCAACAGTTACACCTATCTCCTTATAATGGAAATGCCCATTTCTTACATCGACCTTCAACGGACAAGCAACACCTTCATACGATTTTATGAACACATCACCATTCTGTTGAAAATGCAGAGCAGCAAGTAACTTTTTTATATTGTCTTTAGTCATCATTTTTAATAGAATATTGCCTAATTGTTTACGATTAATAGGATGATATACAGTCACAAGCCTAATCAAGAGAATACTGTATTTTATTGTAACATCATCAAGAAACAGCTGCCTCCTTCCTCATTCTTTCCGACTTGCTAAGCTACCCCTTTTTCGGTTTTATCACTCTCAACTAATATTATGTGTCTTGCCCGCCTATGCCCTATGGGCTTTCAGCATGAAATAAGACACCACAAAGGTAATGAAAATGGCTGGATTATTTATGTTTTCAGTTCAGAGTTTAAATAATATTAACGTTTGAGGTATTTCAAAAAAGTATTGCAGAATACGGCAATACGAAAATTTTACAATTCCATTTTCAGCTCTTCATACAGATCCACTGGTCCCAGATGCCAATATTTGGTACTCTCGGTTGACAGTTTCTTATAGAGTTTTGAGCGATAGATGCGGTCCAGGCACTCCTGCAATGTGAAACCGTAATCATCGTGCAGGTATTCCACCAACCAGCTTATCTTTCCCGGCAAGAGCAGGTGTAGATTGTCTTGATTTATCTGAAACATATTATTTTTCTATTTTAGTTGCTTCAAAAAAATGTAAGGCTGTCAGTGCCTTCTCTGTATGAAAAAGGTATTGGTCAACCAGTTTGTAGGTTTTAAGTTCACGGATAAGTGTTTCAACGCTGATAGCACCAGACTCATACAGACCAAACTGAAGATATACTCTGTCATTGGCAACCGGACCATATACGATATCATAGTTGTGAGTATAATCTTTCTTGGTTCTGTTTGCCATAACAAACTCAGCCCATTCCTTACTCGGTTCAGAAAATATGAGATTATTGAATTCCGACAACTTTCTGTCATCAAACTCATATACATTCACATAGCCATATACGGAGTGTTTTTCAAGCATACGCCTTTCCACCCATTCTCTGGATTGCTTTTCCGAGGTTGTGGTGTAGAATCCTGCGCCGTAGTCGAGTTTTCGGTTGGGCAGAAGTATCATTGGGCGTTCCACCACTTCTAAACTGCCGTGGTATATCTTCATGCTTCTTTATTTTTTCTTATTTCTATAAACTCGTCTATTTATTTTTTTTATACTTTTCAAACGAAAGCATTGAAAATAAGATTATTACGAGAGCTTTATGATAATCTGATACCAGTTTCCGCAATTTTCGTTTTGGTAAAACGGCAAGTTTCCGCAGTTTTCAATTCACCATGTAAAAATGCAGAAAAGGAAAGGAGGAACGGCTTATCGCATATTTTTCCACAAAAATATCCTAACTTTCTTGGAATCATCGAAAATTTTATCTAATTTTGCATTGGCTTATGGCAGTTCGCCGAACTGCATACAATCGTTAAAAAATAAAAGGTTTAAATTATGAGTTTTTATGACATGAAGAATGAAATAATAAAAAAATGCCTGCTAACTGTGGCTATGCCGGCAATGATTGCTGCGACAGGAATGGCGCAGACAGCAGAAAAGGCTGACCTGCAGGCTACAGTTACAAAACAGGTGGCTTTTCCCGAGACAGTGCCTGCAGGCAACTACAGCGGCATAACTTGGCTCGGGGGCAATGAATATGCCGTGGTGAGCGACAAGGCAACGGCGGACGGATTCTTTATCTTCCATATCAACATTGACCCTGACACTGGGGTGATTTCACACGCATACAGCAATGAATACCGCAATGCCGACCGCCCCAACCGCGATATGGAGGGAATAGCATACGTGGCAGAAGACTCCACGGTGTTCATTAGCGGCGAGGCGGACAACAGGATTATGGAGTATAGACTGAAAAACGGTATGCGCACGGGACGTGAGCTGGAAATGCCCGACAGCATGAGCATTTCGGCTCCCAACTATGGATATGAGGCTCTGACATATTGTGCCGCTACGCGGAAATTCTGGACCATGAGCGAAAGCACGCTGCCTGTCGACGGTACACCGGCATCACCTGCAAACAAGGTGGAGAACCGTCTGAGGCTGCTGTGTTTTGACAAAGATATGAAGCTCACGGCGCAATATCCTTATCGCATGGATATGCCTGTGGTGAAATCATCGTCTGCCGACATGTATGCCATGGGAGTGAGCGCACTGTGCGCACTCGACGACGGACGGCTGCTGGTGCTTGAGCGTGAGGCGTTTGTGCCAAAGCTGAAGATCGGAGCTTTTGTAAACTGCAAGATATATGTAGTGGATCCAGATGACAGTTCATATTCGGTGGCTCTTCACAAAAAGCTGCTCACTGAGTTTAAGACACGCTTCACGGGACTGGCAAAGGACTTTGCCAATTATGAGGGAATGTGTCTCGGTCCGAAACTCAACGACGGCAGTCAGGTGGTGGTGATGATAAGTGACTCACAAAACCAGTATAAGGGTGTGATGAAAGACTGGCTGAGGACGGTGGTGATTAAATGAATAGTGAAAAAAAAGAGTGTATCAGAAAACTGACACACTCTTTTTTATATGCTAAATCAACTTTAATTTACTAAGTAAGATTTATTTGAAGAAGTCCTTAACGTCCTCGTTACGAACCATCTGCTCATCGAAGATGTAAGCACCAGTCTTGGGGCTCTTAACCATCTTGATTACCTTTGAATATGCGCGACCATCCTTTGAGCCTTCGTGGAGGGTAGCGACCGCTTTCTTTGCCATTTCTTAGATTGCTTTTAAAAACGTTATACTACTGATATTATTTGATCTCCTTGTGAAGGGTCATCTTTTTCAAGATGGGGTTATACTTCATCAACTCCATGCGGTCAGGAGTGTTCTTACGATTCTTGGTAGTGATGTAACGGCTTGTTCCCGGCATGCCACTGTTCTTATGCTCAGTGCACTCCAGAATCACCTGTACTCTGTTACCTTTTGCCTTTTTTGCCATTGTCGTTATTCTCCTATTACTTTAATATCCTTCCACTCGCAGTATCCTTTAGCAACAGCCTGCTTCAGAGCTGCGTCGAGACCTACCTTGTTAATCATGCGAAGACCTGCAGCGCTAATCTTCATGCTAATCCAGCAACCTTCCTCTACATAGTAGAATTTCTTGCTGAAGAGGTTTACGTCAAAGCTGCGCTTGGTGCGGTGCTTTGAGTGAGACACGTTGTTTCCTCTCTGTGCCTTCTTACCTGTGATTTGACAAATTTTCGACATTTCTATCTAAATTTTTGTGACCTTTTTAATAACTTATTCCAAACAGAGTGCAAAATTACACTATTTTTTCTGAAACAGCAAATAATTATGACTAAAAATCAGAAATTTAATGATTTTTTTGAATTTAGACGCTGTTTTATTATACAAACAGTGCATTTAACAGTGTTTTTTATATGCTGATACGATTTTTATTTTTCCTCTTCCTCAGGTCCTGCCATCTCCTTCAGAATTTCGTACAACATGTTCATCACCGCAGTGGTGGCATGCTCCAGATTGCGGTCGCGGCCGTGGTCTTCGGTAAGCTTCATTGTGTGCACCTTGTCCAGTGTGCCGCAAGCCACCCAAATGGTTCCTGCGGGGGTGCCGTCATCGCCTCCCGTGGGACCAGCATAACCTGTGGTGGCAAGCGCATAGTCGGTGCCGAGCACACGGCATGCGCCTTTCACCATCTCTATTGCAACCTCCTCGCTCACAGCTGTTTTCTTTGCAAGTGTGTCATTGCTGACACCCAGAAGGTTGTGCTTCACCTCATCGGTGTAGCACACTATTCCACCATGAAAATATCTTGATGCGCCCGGAACTGAGACTATCGCCTCGGCAACACGGCCGCCGGTACAGCTCTCAGCGGTACCTACTGTTTTTTCCAAATCCCAAAGCAGCGAACTCAGTTCCCTACTTAAAATTTTACCTTCAAAGCCCATTGTTATTATTGTTTTTATTTTTATTTATTCAAATGTTACTTTCGAGAATGCCGGTGCGCTGATGTCGCAAAACTCTCCATTGAGATATTTGTAGTGTCCCACGATGCCAATCATGGCGGCGTTGTCGGTGGTGTAGCTGAACTTCGGAATATATATGGTCCAGCCAAAGCGCCTGGCATGGTCGTGGAAGGCGTTGCGCAGTCCGTTGTTGGCGCTCACTCCTCCTGCCACTGCCACATGCTTGATGCCGGTCTCTTTCACTGCCTTGCGCAGCTTGCGCATTAGAATGTCCACGATGGTGAACTCAAGCGATGCGGCAATGTCCTCCTTGTGGCGCTCCACAAAGTCGGGCTCCTCCTTCACCCAGTCGCGCAGGTTGTAGAGGAATGAGGTCTTCAGTCCTGAGAACGAGTAGTTTAGTCCCGGTATCTGAGGCTCTGCAAACTTATAGGCATGCGGATTGCCCTGACGTGCCAGCTTGTCGATGATAGGTCCGCCAGGGTATCCCAGTCCCATCACCTTCGAGCACTTGTCGATAGCCTCGCCTGCGGCATCGTCGATGGTCTGCCCAAGCACCTCCATGTCGTTGTAGGCGTTTACCTTCACTATCTGTGAGTTGCCTCCACTCACCAGCAGGCAGATGAATGGCAGTGGCGGCTGATTGGTGTCGTCGTCGCTCTCTTTTATGAAGTGTGCCATGACATGCCCCTGCAGGTGGTTTACGTCGATAAGCGGAATGCCCAGCGAGCGCGCCATGCCTTTGGCAAAGCTCACTCCCACAAGCAGCGAGCCCATCAGTCCGGGACCGCGTGTGAAGGCAATTGCCGAAAGCTGTTCCTTGGTGATGCCTGCACGCTTGAGGCACTGGTCAACCACAGGCACCACGTTTTGCTGATGGGCACGTGATGCCAGTTCGGGCACTACGCCCCCGTAAGCCTTGTGTACATCCTGCGAGGCGGTGACATTACTCAGCAGCACCCCGTTCTTAAGCACTGCCGCCGAGGTGTCGTCACAACTGCTCTCTATACCTAATATATATATATCGCTCATATTAAATGAAGAATTAAGAATGAAGAATGAAGAATCTTTGTTTTATGAAAAATTAGAATTAAAGAATCTTGAGTTTTCAGCGAAAATGTATTAGCGCAGTCCCAAATTCTTCATTCTTCATTCTTCACTCTTCATTTTATTAATAACTCAATATCTCCGGACCGTTCTCGGTCATTACCAATGTGTATTCCCACTGTGCGCTTGGCAGCTCATCCTCGGTGATTACCTCCCAGCCATATTCGTCGTCGGCATCTATAAACACCTTCCAGCTGCCCATGTTGATCATCGGCTCTATGGTGAACACCATTCCCGGGACGAGCAGCATGCCCTGTCCCTTGTGTCCCACGTGAACCACCTCGGGCTCTTCGTGGAACTCCAGTCCCACGCCGTGGCCGCAGAGGTCGCGCACAATACCGTAATGATGTTTCTTCTCGGCATGTTTCTGTATGGCATGACCTATGTCGCCCACGAAACTGTAAGGCTTTGCCGCCTCCACACCCAACTCAAGGCATTCTTTTGCTACGCGTACCAGTTGTTCTTTCTCTGGAGTGGTCTTGCCGATGATAAACATGCGGCTGGCATCGGCATAGTAGCCGTCGAGGATGGTTGTGAAGTCAACGTTCACGATGTCGCCTTCCTGCAGAATATCGGTATCCTTAGGTATGCCGTGGCACACCACCTCGTTGATGCTTGTGCATACGCTCTTGGGGAATCCCTCGTAGTTAAGGCATGCGGGGATGGCGTTGTGGCTCTTGCAGTAGTCCATGCAGATGTCGTCGATTTCCTGAGTGCTTATGCCTGCGTGTATGTGCTTTGCCACTTCATCGAGCACTCCTGTGTTTACAACTCCGGCGCGGCGTATTCCCTCAATCTGCTCCGGGGTCTTTATCAGCTCACGTGTAGGCACGAGCTTACCCTTATTTTCCCAGTACATCACCTGCTTGTCGAGCTCGGTGAGCGGCTGTCCTGGCAAACAGTGCCAACGTTTTTTCTTTCTAAGCATATTGTTCTATCTTTTTATCTCTTGTCTTTTTATCCTTAATTATTAATGTTCTCTTTGTTACTTTAAAACGATGCAGGGATAATACTCTTAATCCGCATTTCCCTTATTCGTAAATGTCGCTGATGTCAAGGGCATCAAGGTTGGGATCGTCGCCCTCGGTGCCTCCCATGGAGCACGGGTCGTAGTCCTTGGGCAGGTCGAACAGCGCTCCCTCGCTGTAGCCAAGCTGCTTGTCGTTGAACACCTTGCGCATGTAGTATGCCCATACAGGCAGAGCCATCGTTGCGCCCTGTCCCATGCTCATAGAGTCGAAGTGTATGTCGCGGTCGTCACCGCCTATCCACAGTCCGCTCACAAGGTTTGGCGTGAAGCCCATGAACCATGCGTCGCTGTTGTTGTTGGTGGTGCCGGTCTTTCCGCCCATCTCGCACTTCATGTTGTATTTGTAGCGTATGCGGCCTCCTGTTCCGCCGTCGATAACGCCTTTGAGCATATACAGCATCTTGTTGGCGCTTGCCTCGCTTATCACCTCGTTCATGCGTGGCTGGAACTCAGCAATGATATTGCCGTCGTTGTCGCATATCTTGGTGACGTAGTATGCTGCCGCACGTATGCCGTGGTTGGCGAATGCGGTGTAGGCGCTCACCATCTCCTCTACGGTGATCTCGCACGGACCGAGGCAGAGTGCCATAGACGGGTGTATGTCGGGATTGTTTATGCCATATTCGCGCAGCAGGTCAACAAATGCCCTCGGGTTCTGCTTGCTCATGACGTAAGCTGAAATCCAGTTGTTCGACTGTGCCAGTCCCCATTTCAGTGTCACCATCTCGCCGTAGCGTGCATGTCCGGCATTGCGTGGCGTCCACGGCTGTCCTGCCACGGTGTAGGTCTGCTGCACGTTTGGTGCGAGGTCGCATGGCGACATGCCGTTTTCCATGGCAAGCGAGTATAGGAACGGCTTTATGGTGGAGCCCACCTGACGGCGGCCCTCGCGGCACATGTCATAACCGAAGTGCATGAAGTCAAGACCGCCCACGTATGCTTTCACGGCTCCGTTGCGCGGGTCCATGCTCATGAATCCGCAGCGCAGGAATGACTTGTAGTAGCGTATTGAGTCGAGCGGCGACATGATGGTGTCAACATCGCCGTGATATGTGAACACGGTCATCTCCACGGGCTTCTTGAACTCTTTCATGATGTCGTCATCGTTCAGTCCCTGTGCGCTCAATATGCGGTAGCGCTCTGTCTGTCGCACCGACCTCATCAGTATCTTCTTTATCTGCTGCGGAGTGAGGTTGCCCGAGAACGGGGCGTAAGCCTTGCCGCGTATCTGGCGGTTGAATGCCGGCTGCAGGAATTTCACCACGTGCTCTCTCACAGCCTGTTCGGCGTAGCGCTGCATGCGTGAGTCGATGGTGGTATGGACTTTCAGTCCGTCGGCATACACATTATAATGACTGCCGTCCTTCTTTGTGTTCTTGTTGCACCATCCGAATAGCGGGTCGGTGTCCCAGAGAATGGAGTCCTGATGGAACTTCACGTAGTTCCACGAGGGATAGTTGGCGCGCTCGGGGCGCTTAGCCATCATATAGCGGCGCAGCATGTCGCGGAAGTACACCGCCGGTCCGTCCTTGTGGTCAGCCACGTGGAAGTTGAGCTTCAGCGGCTCAGCCTTGCAGCTGTCATGCTCCGCCTGGCTGATGTAGTTTGCCTTGAGCATCTGCCCTAATACAACGTTGCGGCGCTCTTCGGCACGCTCGGGATAGCGCACGGGATTATAGTATGAGGGGTTCTTGCACAGTCCCACGAGCATAGCGCTCTCGTTGATTGTCAGGTCCTTTGGCTCCTTGCCGAAATATGTGTTGGCGGCGGTCTTTATGCCCACGGCATTGTGCAGGAAGTCGAAGTAGTTGAGATACATGGCTATAATCTCGTCCTTGGTGTAGTTGCGCTCAAGCTCCACGGCAATCACCCACTCAATGGGCTTTTGCAGGGCGCGCTCCATGGTGTTCTCAGCCTTGCCCGAATAGAGCTGCTTTGCCAGCTGCTGCGTGATGGTGGAGCCTCCTCCGGCGCTCTTCTGTCCCATCAGTCCGCGCTTCACGATGGCGCGCCCCAGGGCATAGAAGTCTATGCCCGAATGGTTGTAGAAACGTGCGTCCTCTGTAGCTATAAGTGCGTGGATGAGCGACGGAGCCAGCTGCGAGTAGTCCACACAGATGCGGTTCTCGCGGTCGTAGTTCCATGTGCCTATCACCTTGCCGTCGGCACTGTAAATCTGTGTGGCGTAGCGGTTGATGGGGTTCTCCAGGTCATGGATTGGGGGCATGTATCCTATCTTGCCTTCCCTTATGGCATAAAATGCGTATGATACTCCCAGCACTGAGAGTATCAAAAGCACCCATAATGTCCGTATAAATATCTTTCTCATATATAAAAAATATATATTCGGATGCAAAATTAATGAAAAATATTGAATTAATGTTCAAACATCGCCATTAGTTTGTTTTTTTAACGAAAAATAAAGGCTGTCTCTTATACACATCTCCGAGCCCACGAGACACTCGCTAA
>ENA-OYYA01000094-OYYA01000094.1-human-gut-metagenome-genome-assembly--contig:-NODE-94-length-9868-cov-3.903190_pt1 | contig 9868 bp, 11 predicted proteins | sample MGYA00244060_ERZ653442 | MGnify/ENA primary metagenome ERZ653442 (study PRJEB26926, sample SAMN06165111) | human gut metagenome | biome: ENVO:00009003; feature: ENVO:2100002; material: ENVO:00002003... | reverse complement strand
CAGTTGGCATATATTATGAAGATGTATTACTTAAAATCAGCCAATCGATGGGTCACTAAATAACTCACTCACAACATTTAAAGATAGTCACGTATTTGAAAATGTTTGGGATAGAGAATACATTGAATTTCACGCAACATTCTCAGATAGTAAAAGAAACTTTATTGGAAGAGGAAATGAATTCTACCATAAACCATCATTATTCTTTAAAGCACCAAATGATGGGTCAGTATTTCATGTTCGATTTACAAGTGATGGTAAAACGCCAATACTTCCTAGATATTGTCGATTCATTATTCAATTATGTTTCTTACTTAATTATAAAAACGCGATAGTGAAATAAGGTTGTTAAGTAAAAATAAGTTTCCCCATCCGTTATTCCTCATCTTCCTCAATTATTTTTACTGAAATTGTGATGTATATGGGGTTTAATAAATGTACTTCACGCATATTTGAATCTACTAAAGTTAATTGAATGTTGCATAAATCACAAGATGCTATATCTACTTCAAAATCAGCGTTTGTAACTATGATTGGATAATTGGCTGAAAAACTATTGTTGATTCTAAGTACAATTCTCGAGATATTTAAGTTTTCATATAAATTTCTAAATGAACTCTTCCCAACATTGCTCACGAGATATAATACAGGTGTCGACAAATAGTTACCAACACTTTGTGCAAGTATACTAAATGTTCCCCCTGTAGAACTGAGTTCCCCTTTGTATTCGCTATTTAATGGCAAAATCTCGTTATAAAATCCACATAGTTGAATTATATTATATGATGCATTATTGATTGTAAAAAATGTATCTGATTCAAATAGTATACGTCCAGTTTCATCAACAGACGCTGTAACATTAGAATTTTTAATCAATGCATTTAACAACATGCAAAATGTCTCTGAATTTAAATCTGTGTACATATTATTGAAAACATACTTCTTACCATTAATTTGTATATAATCATCTTTTTCAATAACAACGATTGAGCATTTAGTAGTTAACGATGTGACAATCATCAATACTTTTCTCGATGGTGGATATGGTAAATTAATATCTATCCTGTTATAATGATTGTAGTCATATGACGAAATTGTATAATCGATTAAAGGTGTCATCATTTTTTTACAATAATAAAAAGACTAAGTTATGTCATTCTTTCACGTATGGATATGTATTTTAGGCACAATATATGTCATTGATAAATTAATCGATACAATGTTAAATATCGTAATCTACAGTGATAACAAAAATGAAAACACAGATTTACCTGAACATGCTAAATCAATGTATAGTTAATCTTGTTTATTTTTATCCCGTTTTCATTCCTGTCGATATTATAATTTTCTTTGCTTTAATATGTATCGTGAATGTGGCGTGAGGATCTTTTAATTTATTGTATTCATTCCATAACTTCTTGTAATCGAAAACTGCTGCAGGTGATTCTCTAATTAAATCTTCAAAATCATATTGTGATATGCCTGGAAACAATACAATATCAGATACGGTACGTTTTAGATCTTTAGGAATTGATTTAGTAGTTTGAACACATATCATAACATTAATATGAAAATGTCTCAACTTCTTTAGTAATTTCGATAGATCAGTTTCTTTAGTTCTTAACAATGAATGATTAGCGAAATCATCAAGTATTAATAAACATCTATGAGGAAACGTTTTCCATTTATATTTGTATATTTTTTCAACGAGATATCTCATGATTTTAAGTCTTATATTTTTACCTTGATCAAGTCTCTTTTTATTAATCAATCTTCTTAATTCATCATTTATCACTTTACAATCACTATTGACGTATTCATTTATTGCATTATATTTAAGTATCCTTTTCATATACTTATTTAACCAGTCAAGTAACTCTGTATCCTTCACTGCTATTAACTTTGATTTTTGAATTGCTGGACTGAATGTTTTAACTGTTTGATCAAAATTAGCTGAAGTTGAACAAATGACTATTAATTCAAAAAATGGTTCTGCAAATAATACCTCTTGTTTTGCCGATAGCTTCATATAGTTGTAACTCTTTCCTGAACCCATTGGAGCTATAAATGCACATATACCATTTTGAGCGAATGGATATTTTTCATGTATTGGTTTAATTTCAGCATTAGATAACTGTTCATGATTCTTTTCTGAAAATTTATCAAACAACTTATCAATCTCTCTAAATTTTTGATCAACGTTTTTTTCTTCATTTTTCATTTCATTTTCTTCCATATTTATTTTAATCAAAATAATTTTTTATTACAATCAAAATGAGCAAGGACAATTTTGAACAATACGTCATCAGTGAATTTAAAGTAGATAATCAAGCAGCTGTCGAAATTAAATATACACACAACGTTAGTGCTAAAAATACGACAATTAACTATACGATTACAATGACTTTAAAATTCTATGATAAAAATGTAAAGTTATTGAAAACATGTACATTAAAATTCTTGAACAACGTAATAGCACCATCATATGCAAAGAAACTAATCAACATCAATCCAGGCGAATTAAACAATAAATTCATGTCAGCGAAAGAAGATATTATAAAAGTCATTCACGCAGAATATGAAGAAAAAATGCATGAACTAGTTGAGAAAATGAATCAACTTAACCAATTTAGCAAGAGTCAATTTAGCATAGAAGATAAATTTAGAGGTGAATTGGTGAAACCGGTAGAAAACCAAAACGAGGTCAAAAATAAAAAGAAATATGATATGTGATTAATTTTCCCCAAACATCTTTATTTTTTGATTCCTGATAAATGTTAATGATACTTCTACGCCTGTTTGTTCTTTATATAGTTTTTGTACATTTATTAATGAACTGTTCTTTATCATTTTCATATTATCAGTTATTAATGACCAGTTAATGTAATCGATAATATCTTCAGTACTTATTCTCTTTTTACGAATTTGTCTTGTTTTATTTTTAGACTCATTCATTATTTCTCCTTCCATTATTTTATCAAAGAAAAAAAAAATAAATTATTTACATCCACAATTCATCTTCAACATAATCGATGTCATTAAAATCTGCTTTCATTTCACTAGCATGTTTAACTCGTTTTATAACTATTTCATTATCTCTGATCATTTTTTCAAGTTGTTCATTAGTATTTGTGAAAACTGCTGAAGGGTAATATGAAATCTCTCCACCATCACCTGTATAAGTCTCCATTGTTGTATTTATTGAGATGTACATTAAGTTCTTTGAGTCTTTGTTAAATGGTTTAGTTTTTGATATTTTGTAATGTATGATTGGTTGATTGTTATTTGAAATCTCTATAACTTTCTTGTTTGGAATGCATATAACTTTTCTTGATTTTTGTATTTCTCGTTCCAGTTGTAATTCATGTTCTTTTTGTTGTTGAGGTGTACGAGGATTTATTGGTTTACCTGTTTTAGGGTTGATTATTGGCTTGTTATTAAATGTCTTCTCTTTACGTTTAAATATTATGCCAATGATTCTTGCACACACTTGTTGATATTTGTCTACGTATGCATCTTGTGGTTTAAAGTATGCATAAATGTCTGTAATGTTATTTTCGAGTGATGGGTTTTCTTTGAAGAGCATATCGACGAAAGCTGTTGGTGAGTAGTAAGCGCGTTTTGCTTGCATATCTTATTTTATCAAAGAAAAAAAAATAAAATTATCTCTTATATAAATTTCAAACATTTAATTGGGTCATCACTCTTTGAACATATATCTTTTAATTTCTTTGACATGTGATAAAAGTATGTACCATCTTCATTTTTACCTATCCATTTTTCAGCAGATTTAACATACACTTCAGTAAATATGTGTTCAACTTTAAATAACCCTAATTTTTCACCTATCCAATTCTCTGATAATAATTTTTTGTAATCATTCTCATATATAAGTGCTGAATCAGTTTTACTATATAGAACATTGACTTTATTACAGAGTTCTTTCATTTTTGCATTAAATGTATTGAGAACTGAACGTGCAAATTGTGGATATGAATAGCTTTCAACATATGGATTTATACGGTCAACATAACCAGACCTTCCACACGTATATTTGTATTTAATGATGAATGGATCAAATTTCTTAACATATTCATCAACATCTTTAACAAATCTATGTTTAATTAATTTTGGTTTCTTCATTGAATAACCCCAAGAACTGTTCATCATATATTTAATTGTTGTAGCTAATTTATCCATTCCAATTTTTTTAGCTTTCATGCGAATATCATAAAGGTGTTCAATGAGTTCTTTAATTTTAGTGTTTTCTGATTTAAAGTTTCCATCATCATCTGGCATTCCTGATGGTATAGATGTTACTGAACTCATATATGCACCTGCTTGATCAATATAATAGAGTTTGCCTTTATAATGACCTTCACTCCATATAATTTTAGGGAACTGTAATTCACTTCTTATTTTTTGCGACACATTACCACTAAATTCATATATATCATCTAAACAACCATATTCATACATTATTTTTTGCATTAATTCACTAAAATGATGATATAATGAAACGTCAATATTATGTCTTAAATTTAGTGAATCAACAAGTCTTTGCAACTCGTGAAGGCGTTGATGAATTTCTTCGTCTTTAACATCATAACCGAACAGGAATTTATTTGGTTTTGAAAATGTTATTGGAATTCTCTTTTTATCTTTAATGTTAATTTGACGTATAGCTTCTTTGCATTTAACTGTGATTGATTTATTCTTTCTATAATCTCTAAATAACCCAGAACATTCATCATATTGTAGGTATCGTTTTTCTTCATCAGTCATTGGTTCTAGTAATTTATTTTCAATCATTGCATCAATTATTCTATTTATTGTACATCCTTTTTTAGAGAATTCATAACGATTTTTGTCTAGTCTGCTTAACATCATTTTTCTAGGGTGATTCACAAAACGTTCATCATTGTTTATTTTAGCATAGTTTTTAACATAGAATACTGTAGCGTTAACATCTTTGTCAAGTATATAGTGATCTTCAATGATATGTAACTTAAGTGTTTTCCCATATTTTTCACCATATTCATTTGTCGATGTTTTACCTGTACCGTAATGCACTCTACAACTTATGCGAATGTTGAATAAATTAGATATATGCTTTAATTCTTCTCTAGGTATTAATTTTGTTTTAAGGAATGATGATAATAAATTTAATTGTTCATCATCCAATAAACCAGATGAACGAAATGCAGTTAATAAACATGACTCATTTACTACTTCACCACGCTTGTAAATGCCATAAGGTGTTAAATCGATATCAGAATTATTGTAGTATGGAAAGAATGCACCAACAATTCTTCCACCTCTACTTATATCCTTAAATTCAAAATCAAGTTTTTTCACATTAGATAAACTTTCAAGTATTGGATCACCACTATCATTAATTTCATATTCTTTGTCTTCTAATACCCAATCTAACATATCAATTGTATTTTGATTTACTCTAGCGTATTGTGTATGACCCTTTTTATCAACGATTGTCATGATGATATCTTTATTGATTTTAGGTGCAGCAATTTTCATAGCATGTGATAATGCGTATAAAATCTCAACTAAATTATTGTCCTCATTTAGTGTGAATGGTTGACCGTGCATTAATTTCTTTATTATTTTATTTGACATTTTCATAACACCAGTTTTAAATTTATCAGTCTCTTTCATAAAAAGTTTCCCAAATTTTTTACTATATCTTTCTAGCCTTGAGGAGGGTGCCTCTTCATCAGCTAAAGGGGCGTTCATCAAATCGTAGAAGCCGTCTCTAGTACGCGGACCATCATCACTAAGTTGCATATTCATCAAGTCAATAAATCCATCTCTATTTCTGGGTCCATTTTCACTAAGGCCAATATTCATGAGTAAGTCTTCATCGTTATCAGCTGGCATTATTTGTCTATTTTTATTTTTAACTTGATACATTAACATTTTATACGTCATATCAATATAATCATTATTTAATTGATCATATACGCGATAATGTGTAATGTTATTTTTGTAGACGAAATTTGCAGGAACTGTGTAACCGTATCTTTCAAAAGTTGCTTTAACTTCTTCAGTGCTTAATCTTTTTGGCATGTTTTTACGTAAGAAAAAAAAATAAAAATAATGTTTTAAATTTTTGCAGGTATGATAAATTTTGTTGAAAAACGCCTCTCAAACAAAAATTGTACAACATCTGGATATGAATATTTTAAGTTATATATTTCACCATCTTTCTTAACCATGATTCGATTAACAACATCATATTTATCACCTTTACCAAGACAACCCTTACATTCATGATCATCTTTCAAAATAGTTACTTCATCAGCACTTGTTAAATATTTGACCAATAAGGCTAATTCTCTCTCTTCAGCAATTACATATTTATTAATGATTAGTGGATTATTTTGAAGTATATCGACACATAACACTAAAGCTTGAATTAAATAGTCTTTATTCTTAATTATTGCCTCCATATTACTCAAAGTATCATTCGCTGTATCTATTGACCTTTCTTTAACCTCGGGCGTATCATAAGGGTTAGGTGCGGGGATATTACTTGACACGTTATTTGGTGGAGCTTCATAGTGACACATCTGTGGACTAACTACTACATTAACATTTTGACTTTGTTTTGCGGAACAATAACCTAGATCAGTTTTTGCTAGGAAACTTCTTGAGCAAGATAATACGTTACTCTTTGGAACACTCATTTTGAAATAATAAAAATATTTTAATTTATTGTTGTAAAAATGACAGATATTTATGAATTTATCCAAAAATTAAGGTTATCACATTTCATCGATTCTAAACAATTAAGGTTCATTCAACGTATTGGTTTTTACATTAATGATCTAGTGGTTTATAAAATTGCAGTTGTCGTAAATCCATTAACGTTGAAAAAATCGTCGAAATATCAATTACCTCAACACTATAATTTTCACTATGATGATTTTGAACATGTAAAAATAAAAGAACCATTTAAGGATACATCTAAAGGAAGATATATATTAATGTATGAGGTACCCAAAAATGAAATATATGTATGTCAAGGAGAAGATTATTAATTATTTTTATTTCATCGCAGCACGTGCACCAAGAATTTGTTCTATAGATGCATTTGTTATTTCAATTTGACTACGACCAACTGGCTTAACTGATCTAATTTTAAGGAATGCATCTTGATAATAAATACCTGTTGGAAGTGTGAATTTGACCTTTTTAATTGCTGTATTTACTTTACGTTCACCAGCCAATTCAACCTGTACTGTGCCAACTGTTGATATGCCACCCATGAAATCTTCTGAATCTGCAAATGGAATGCCTATGAAGAAATTAGAGTTATCACCACCATTCCAACACAATTTATCAGTCGCAACACCTGCATCACTATAAACTACTTTATGATAGTATGGTTGTGTAGATGTTAAAATATCTTTTGAAATTGATGATAACAATGAATTATTAATATTTAGTGCATCAAATAGCATATTAATGTGTCTTTGATCATCGACTGTGTTAAATAGTTCATTTGGATAGAATTTACCATCAATATTAACTGAGTAACTGATTTGTGGATTAATAAAACAAGTTCTTGAATATTCGCCTTGCCTGAACACAATAAACATAGTATCACAATGCATTAAACCAATTGTAGCAGCTGTATTGTATCTAACTGGAACTGTTGAATCTTTAGCCTCAACCATGTGTTGTGTGAAATCTCTAATTTGAACAACATGAATTGGGAACAATAAACCAACTGCTGCGTATTTTAATGCTAATGCGCTATCAACTTCAGCTCTAAGCATATATTGTGCTAATTTAATTTTCACATTTTTAGTTACTTGATTTACACCTATAAATTGTTGTGATTTTGGTGCATAAGTTGTAGTGGTTGTAGCAGGGTTTCCAGATGTTGTTGTTGTCGCTGTAATATTATTGTAAACTGTTTCACCAATATTTCGGAAACCTAAATCATAATCATAATCATGTTCAATTTCATCCTTAAACTGGAGAAATGATTCACAAGATACAACAGGAGCAATAACTAAATTTCTATATGTTGGTAAAATTTCAATACTTAATTTACCTGCCCAATTAGGGAAGAACCTTAAATTGAACAACATTAAGAAGAATGAAATAGGAATTCTCAATGGTATTTTAACTGTTATTTCTTTATCTGCTGTAATATTCGATAAATCAATATATACACCTGGAACTAGTGGATTATGACTGCGAATTTTATCTATAGTAGCAAAACAGTCACTACCATTTTTAGCTTCATCACTCAATGAATTATATAACATGAACCATTCATATCTAGCGTTATTAACATCTTGTAATTTCTCAGTGTTTGTAAATATACGATAATGATCAATTATATCAGCTGAACATTTATAACCAATGTAATATTCTTTGAAAACTGTATTTGTTTGTGCAGGAACTTTTAATGTAACTTCTTGATCAAGAGTAATGAATGAATTATCTAAACTAATGATTTTAGTTAATCCACAGGAAACATCTATAAATGTTGAATCACCTTCATTAATATCACCTACATTTCCATATGAAGTTGCAGTTGAATATTCATAGTGTCCTGGAACAATTTCACTAACCGAAAGAGCGTTATCAATACTTTCATACCAATCTTGTAAAGTGCCAGACCATGCGTCAATTATGTCTGGTTGTTGATTTTGTGGAGCAAACATTTAATACAAAAAAAATAAAATATACACTATGAAAGAGCCCAATTATTTTCTTTAAACTCATTTATAGTTTTATCCATATTATTAATTATCTCTGTTAAATATGGAAGTGTTTGAAATGAATAATGATTTCTTACATCTTCTAATTCATTGTGCTTTTTAACCATATAACTCCACACGTTTGGATTTTGTGCAATTCTAGCTTCCAACGAATCAACTAAATTACGTCTCTTATCAAATGAATTTTTATAATAACCCATTTGTTCTATCAATATTTTCGCTGCAGGTACGCTTGTTCTATAATCTGTAAATTTATCTGTAAAGTTATACATTTTAGCTGCCACACTATTTGCTGCTTCAGCCTTTTGTAATTGGTCCAATAAATCACTATATTCTTTTATTGCATTATTTGAATATTCTGTTTCTACTATCTTTTGTTTCATTTCTGCTAATTCTTTTGCGTTTTTAAGTCCATTATCCTTTATGTATTTATTTTGCGCATTAACGACGAGTGATTCTTGATATACCTCCATCGCCCTTTTAGCTAGATCAGTTTTCTTATTTATTTCTTCGATATCCATTCTTTGAGTTGCTTCATACTCAATTGCTTCTTTCATTTCATCAGCCAACTCAGACTTATTATTTATTTTTTCTAATCTTTTTTCTGCTCTCACTTTCTCAATTTCAGCCTCATGCATCTTTTTAGTTTGTTGATCTAATAACTCTTTATAATGATTTGTTTCAGCTTCTTTTTTGTTAAATTCTTCTTGTTGTTTCTTGAATTCCATTTCTTTAACTATTGAACTTTGTATACTTTCTTTTAGCTTGTTTTGCATCTCTGTCCATTGCTTTTCAGAGATTTCTGGAATATTGGCATAGTTTAGTAATACTTCTCTTCGTTTTTTATATACTTGATCTTTCAATTCAGAATCAAATTTTTGCTTCTCTAGTTCAAGTATGTATTTTTTATGGTTATCAGGTGACTTAACAAATTCATCAGTTTTTATCAATTCATCATATGCTTCATTTTCACTTTTTAGCCTCTTTATTTCATCTTTCAGCTGTAGATTATTATTGTAAAGATCATTGTTTTTAATTTGATTGTTTAACTCGTTATTCTTTTGCTTTATTATCTCTAATTCTCTTTTCAATTTAACATTTTCTTCTTG
>ENA-OYYA01000088-OYYA01000088.1-human-gut-metagenome-genome-assembly--contig:-NODE-88-length-10241-cov-5.955920_pt1 | contig 10241 bp, 6 predicted proteins | sample MGYA00244060_ERZ653442 | MGnify/ENA primary metagenome ERZ653442 (study PRJEB26926, sample SAMN06165111) | human gut metagenome | biome: ENVO:00009003; feature: ENVO:2100002; material: ENVO:00002003... | reverse complement strand
TACGAGATTAGCGAGTGTCTCGTGGGCTCGGAGATGTGTATAAGAGACAGGTCAATTGCTAAGATATCTTTAAGCAGGTATGCACCGACAATATCACGTAGGTAGTCTGTTTTACGTTCATAGTTCTCCATCATTACTACTTCGGGATAGGAACCGTAAATCAAGCGCGCTTCGAGGTTCTGGCGGGTTTCAAGTGCCGTTTCCGTCTGTGCGATTTCCCGTTGCGAGAATGGTGTAAGGAGAAATTGCGTACTGCGGCCGACCAACGGTTCACCAGTCTTATTCAGCAAATCGAATGACGAAGAACCACTTGCCAAGACACTTATTCCCGGTATTTCATCAACTATCAACTTCAGAATACTACCGATTTGTGGTATGTTCTGTGCCTCATCAATAGCCAGCAAATCAATACCATCCAATAAATGCCGATAATTGGCTATTGAGCGATTCTCCAATAGTGCTAATGTGTCGTAGTCTTCGCCGTTGAGCATCATCGTCCTACCTGAATAGTTGTCCACAATTTTACGCATCATTACCGTTTTACCAACACGGCGAGCACCAAAAATCAGTACTGCTTTATTGGGCGCGATTCGTGCTGTAATCTTCTCTTGAAGTATTCTATTTACTGTTTCCATACCTTATAAAATATAATGCAAAGATAATCATATTTTTTTAATTGGCGAATTTTACAAAAAAAACGGGCTATTAAATGGCGATTTTTACAACCACAATCTTATGGAAGTTGTTTCATTGTTTTTAGTAATGATATATGTTCATACTATGATGACTCAATAATTTACCAGACATACGTTTCTGAAATTTGTCCTTATAGGAATGAAAAACTCACATATATTGTGCTAATTAATATATAATTAAATGAAAATAAAAAGACAGGATACGAGTATTCCTGTCTTCTCATATGTAATGGATATTTTTTTATTTTCTCATCCGCTCCAACTCCTCATCACGCAACATTCTCTCGTTCAGTTTTTCCTGCATCCTGTCAATGAAATAGGTGCGGCTTTCGTTCTTCCGGCGTTTGATATCAGTGTAGAAGCGGTAGCAGTCTTTAGAATCAACCCCGAATATCTTATAGAGAAGTGGGGCGAGCTGTTTGAGCGGCATATTGCCGTTGTTGATGCAGCCCATCACGTCTATGCCGTAGATAAGTTCCACGAGGTCGATGGCATTGCCCGTCCATTGAAGAAGGCTGGCGGTGGTTTCTGTTGCGTTGTTGGCGGATATTAGTGGTGGCACTTGGGGCGTGGCAAGGAATTTCTGCATCTTTCTTACGAAAGACAGAGCCTTGCTGACGTAGGCGGCAATCTCTCTTTTTTCTTCTGACAGATTACGTACGGGATGGTGCTGCAACTCGATTTCGATGTAGGCAAGCGCGATGACGGTAAGGTTCATGTCCATGCCGCCGTTGCACAGTTCGATCACTTGGGTGGCGAAAGCCGTGTATGCCGTTTCCATATTGCAGTCGCCGGCTTCGTTTATCAGGCGGAAAAAGTCGGTTTCCGCCAGCAAGAAATAATTCATGGTTCTGTCAATTTTGAAAATTACACTTTGTTTTCTGCGTGCGCACATGAATATAATTGGCAAAAAACGCGGCAGAAAATAAAAAATCCAACACTCAATTTTACAAAGTGCTGGATTTCAGAGGTATAAAATTCAGTATTTTTTCACAAGGACAAATTATCTCCGACTTAAATTGTTTGTAATCGGAACATTTATTCTATTCCTGAAAATAGAAATGTATGCTTGCCGCACATTTTGGCTATCTTGCTTTTTTATCAAGGATATAGATAATGCGACATACACCGTTGGGATAGCTTTTCAAAGAGGAAAGCGTCCAGTGTTGCTCTGGCAGAGCCGACTTAAAAAAATGTCGTCCGCTTCCGGATATGAAAGGAACGGTGTATAGTATGATTTCATCCACAGCGTGCATCCGCAGCAGTCCGTTTATATAGTCTGCCGTGTCCGGTGTGGCTTCCGCGAGGTAACGGATGTTTGTGCAGTCTTTTCTCCATTCGTGCAGCATTGAAATGGAATAGTCCGGTGTCACACGGTAAAAGGCTTTCTTCCTGATTTCATCAAGACCGCAACGGTCAAGGCACAAATCCTGATGTGCTTTATCATATAACTCTGAAGAAAGACATCCGTCCATCGTCAGTACGGCGAGAATCTGAACTTTACCCATAATCGTTTCCTTTCGTTAGGCAAGGGTAAAAAAGTAGCGTGCAATTCACACTACCTTCAAGCGATGGCTCTGGTAAAGCCTTTACGGAGAGTACGTGAATGCACGCTATGCGTAAGCATAGCATAAGCATCACGCAATCGTCTCCGTAGTTCCAATTTACCAGATTTTCGCTTGAAACGCCTTGCGGTCTTATCCTATATGTTGGCGGCGAAAAGCTCCTGCCAATCGCCGTTTTTCTCAAATGTTATGCAAAGATAGCCAAATTCAGTGAATTACGGGCTATGATTGCTTGAATTTATATTTAAGTCCATACTCTTCAAGTTTGCTGTATAGTGTTGTCCTGCCTATGCCGAGCAGTTCTGCGGCGACACTCCGGTTGCCGTTTGCCTGTTTCAACGCACGCAATATCCGCTCCTTATCCTCCGCGTCATTGCGCAAGGCGAAGCTGACAGTAGAGGTCGGTTTCGTCACGGCAAGTTCCAGATGCTCTTTCATGACAACACCTTCCTGCGCCTGCAATACAGCACCCATAACTTTCTGCCGAAGTTCCCGCACGTTGCCCGGCCATGCGTGTGTCAGCAACGCTTTACGTGCTTCGGAACTGAACCCGCTCACGCTACACTCCAGCTCTCTGTTTGCCATATCACGGAAGAACTCTGCCAGCGGCATAATGTCTTCTTGACAGTCACGCAACGGAGGAACGGTTATCCCGAAGTCGTGCAGGCGGTACAGAAGATCCTGCCGAAAACGCTTTTCATTCACCGATACCTCCAAATCTTCATTGGTAGCAGCGATGATGCGGACATTGAAATTCCGGTCTGCCTTGTCTCCGACCGGGCGATACCGCCTCTCCTGTATGGCACGGAGCAACATCTGTTGGGTTTCCAACGCGAGGTTTCCTACCTCGTCCAGAAACAACGTGCCGCCTTCCGCCTCATGGAAATATCCTTTCTTGGCATTGTCCGCACCTGTAAATGCACCTTTGACGTGTCCGAAGAAAGCCGACGGTGCAAGCTCTTTGGAGAGTGAACCGCAGTCCACCGCCACAAATGGCTTGCCTGCACGTTTGCTCTTGTCATGCAACAGGTGGGCAATATGCTCCTTGCCCGTGCCGTTCTCACCAAATATCATCACGCTCATATCGGTGGCGGCTACCAGCCTTATGCGGTGCATGATTTTCTGAAAGGCGGAACCTTCACGGGCGAATATAGGCATACGGCGTTGTCCTGCCTGACGTTCTTTCAGTATGGAACGGATCAGGGGGACAAGTTTATCCTCCACAAGCTGTTTGGGAATATAGTCTATCGAGCCGAGTTTCATGCTTTCCACGGCGGTATTAACTTCGGCGTAGTCGGTCATAATGATGAAGGGCTGCATCTTTCCCTCCTTTCGCATCCAGCACAAAAGGTCTATGCCACTGCCGTCAGGCAGACGCAGGTCGGCAACCACGATATCATTATCTGTTGCCTGTTGCAGATGTTTCTTCGCGGTTGAGAGGTGGTAAGCCTTCATATTGCGGTAGCCCTCCCGTGACAGCATATTGCAGACATATTCGCAATACACGATGTTGTCTTCCACCACAATTATTTTTGTCTTATTCATCTTCGTATTTTCTCCTTTCCTCTTCTGCCAACCGTATTATTTCCACTCCCTTATCCAGCACGGCAGTCACGGCATGGCTTAACGCTTCACCATCCGGGAGAGCATCGCCACGAAGCAATCCGTAAAGTACATTCAGCGGTTGGTCGGCACGGAGCACCTCCCACGAACTGCGCAGGTGGTGGATCAGGGAATCCAGCTTTTGCAGGTCTTTTTCTTTTGCTGCATCCCGTACCGCCTGCATTTCCTTTTCTGTTTCAGTTATCAACTTTTCCAGCATGACGGCTTCATTGCCATAGGACAATAAGGCGGAAAAGTCCGGTTTCCCGTCCGGTGTCGCTTTTATGGCACACCTGTCGGAAACCTCCATCAGTTCCGATATGGAGAACGGTTTGAACAGGCATCCGGCAAAGCCTTTTGCCAATAGTTCCCCTTTGTTACAACTGCCCGAAGCGGTTGCCACAACCACCGGGATTGTTGGTGAATTGCCCACGTTGGACGAACGCAACAGTTCCAGCAATTCGAAACCGTTTATATCGGGCATATTCAAGTCTGTCAGCAACAGGCTGTATTCTTTCTGGCGTATCATTTCCATCAGTGCCGCAGCATCGGTGCAAGTGTCGCAGTGTATTCCTTCTTGGGAATACATCTCTTTCAGCATCAGAAGTAATACCTCATCATTGTCAATGGCGACAACATCATGGAATTTATTGTTATGATAAACAGGTGTATTGCTTGTATATCCAAGCTGTTCTTCAGCTTCCTGCATAGAAATTTCAACTGTGAAACGACTGCCTTTCCCTTTCTTGCTGTCTAAACGGATTGTTCCGCCAAGCATCGACACAATATTACGCATTATGGCAAGCCCAAGCCCGAAACCCTCCTTTGCGGCGGCATTTGATAGACGTTCAAACGCACCGAACGCTTGTTTCTGTTCCTCTTCTGTCATGCCTGTACCTGTATCTTCAACGACCAGTGTCAGAACTCCATTATCATATTCAGTAATCAAAGAAACACCGCCTTCTTCTGTGAACTTGACAGCGTTTGACAGCAGGTTATTCCCGATTTGTATTATTCGCTCTTTGTCGGTCAATACAATGGCATCGTGTCCAGTCTTCACGGACAAGGACAGCCCTTTGTTCACGGCAACAGGCATGAACTCCGTTTCAAGTGTGTGCGTGATTGCTGAAATCCGGCAGGGTGACAGACGGGGCTGTTCCTTGCCGTTGTCCAGGCGGAAGAAGTCAAGCAAAGTGTTAAGCATATCCCGCATACGGTCGGAGGATTGCAGTATGTTTTGGATATACTGCCCGGACTTATCCTCACACTGTTCTTTCCGTATCAGTCCGGCATAGCCTGTTATTGCTGTCAGCGGTGTGCGCAGTTCATGGGTGATAGTATGTACCGCCTTCTTCCTTGACGTTATCAGTGCCTCGTTCCGTTGTACGGATTGTTCCAGTTGCCTTATCAAATCAGTTGTCTTGTGCTTGTATTGTTTAATGCTTTTTGCATCACGATGTATGATGATGTAGGAAATTAACAACAATAGAAGAACGAATCCCATTAAACCGCCTACTTGCATAAATGACTTTTCACGCATGGCAACTATTTCGTTTTCCCGGCTTTGCAGTTCGGTTTGTACCTTTTCTTCTATTTGGCAAATCAATTCTTGCAGTTGTCTGTTAAGTTCTGCATTACGAGCTGCAAGGCTGTCGGCTTGTTCCGACAATTGGCGATCCTGCACTTTCTGTTCGCTGATTACGTTTCTATTGACCGAATGAAGGATAGTGGTTGATACTGCTGGAGTTACTTCCTTTTTTTTGCCGAATATGCCTAAGAAACCTTTTCGTTTTGGCTTTTTGGACTGTTCCTGCACACTTTTCTGTACAATAACCGGAATTTGATTGGCTATCTTCTTGTTAATAGATTGTTGTTCATCCATTAACCGGACTATCTGGAACATCTGTCGTTCCTTATCCTCTAAAAGACTGCGCACACTATCGATGCGCTCTGCTGGATAGGTGGCCTTGAAACGGCAGAGCATACTGTCCATTGCCATACGCCGTGCATGGTAATGCTCGATATCTTTATCGTTCCATTCCAGTATTGTTTCACCCAATAGAGAAAATTTTATCATTTGAATATTGATATTGTTTATTTCTTTTCGGAGCTCGTCTATTTTTTTATTGCCAAGTTCTAATGCTTCTATCTCCTGCCATTCATAGAGGCTATTATATGCCATACATCCGATAAGAATGGAGATAAGTATATATCCCAACCGTATTGCCTTATAGAAATTTCCTGACCGCTCCATTATTTTAATGACATTGATTTTTGGAACATGAATAAAAGTTTATCTTTTTCGTTCATGCGGATATTATCAGAATAACCGTCTTTTGTTATTTGATACCCACATGGCTTAACCATAAAAATGCCTAAGCCCTTAGTGTACGAACTTACTTCTGAGGCATAGTCTTTACTTGTATTTAATGGAACTTTCCCTTTAATATGACACCACTCATTATTACAACTGATGTCTTCAATCTCAGACATCAGTTTTTGCAAATCTGTAATAGCTTTGGAACTCGCTACTTGGGGTATCTGCAACTCAAAACAGAGCATCGGTTCGAGAATGTCCACACCTGACTGTTGCAAAGCCAGCCTGAAGACATAAGGGGTCAGCTGTCTGAAATCAGCAGGTGTACTTACCGGGCTATAATACTCGGCTTGAGTAAAAGTTACTTTCAGATCTGTCACTTCCCATCCATGTAAACCAGATTGGCAAGACATACGAATCCCTTCAAAAACGGCATTTTGAAAAGAATGGTTCAGATAACCATAGGAGATGTCACTTTCGATTTGCAACCCTGCCCCTAACGGTAAGGGTTCAAGAGTCAGCCCTATTGTGGCCCAGTAAGGGTTGGGTGGTACTTCGATCTGAATAATCTTATTGACCTTTTTTATAGGTCGTTCTTTGTAGATAGTCTTGATCTCATCAAAATGGACCTTTACGGAAAATCGTTCTTCCAGCAATGTCTGTATGATTTCCTTTTGGGTCAAACCATATAACGAGATTTCCAATTCATCACTATATGAGTTTATGGAAAAGGACAAAGACGGGTCTTCAATCCACAATGTATTCAGAGCGGATATCACCTTGCTTCTCTCTTCGGGCTTATTTGGCCGGACGGAGGATTTGAGAGCGGGATGCTGATGAGATAATCCTTGAATCAAACAAGGTTTAGCACCTAAATAATCTCCGATTCGAAAATCTTCTATATCTTCTACAATCGCGATATCATTGGCACCCACTTCATCAACATTTATCTCTCTGCCCTGATAAATAGTCTTTAGATTTTTAATCTTGATGAATTTTTCCGAATCGTTGATTCTTACAACGTCTCGAAGTCTCAGACTTCCGTCAATTATTTTAAGAAAACTTCTTTTATGCCCTTTGGGGTCATGCTCTATCTTATAGAGATAAGCTGAAAGTCTGTTTGAGACTGATGCCGGAGGAAGTATAAAAGAAGAAATGGCGTCCAACAACTCATTGATACCGATATTGAACATTGCTGATCCATGTAGCACCGGATAGACTTTGGCTTTTGCCACAAGAGCGATTATCGTATTCCAATAATCAGCCGGTGAAATTTCGCTATCCGCCAAATATCGTTCTAATATATCGTCGTCATGGTTGCATACAAATTCTTTGTATTCTTCCTTTATATATGTTTGGGAGCAAACCGGATAAACCGATCCATCGACAACAGTTTGCATAAACAGGACATCTTGCGACAGATTTGTTTTTATATCCATATACAAACGCTCCAAATTCACACCGGCACGGTCAATCTTATTGATAAATATAATTGTCGGGATTTGCAGCTTTTGTAAAGTACTGAACAGCAACTTTGTCTGCGCTTGTATGCCTTCCTTTGCGGATAAGATGAGGACTGCTCCATCAAGCATTTTGAATGTCCGCTCCACTTCCGCAATAAAATCCATGTGTCCCGGAGTGTCAATGATATTGCATTTCACTCCATTCCAGATAATAGATGTCGTAGAAGCCCGGACAGTAATTCCTCTACGTTTCTCTATATCCATAGAGTCCGTTATGGTGTCACCATTATCCACACGGCCGCACTTTTCCGTTGCTCCACTGGCAAACAGCAGATTCTCGGTTACGGAAGTTTTTCCTGCATCAATGTGAGCAAGAATTCCTAAATTTATAATATTCATTTGGATTAAGCAATAATATACTACAGGGGTGTTCTATTAATTCATAAATTCGAGTGTAAGCCGTTCCGCAAGAGTCGGTCTTTCGGAATCTCTCGCCCATCATAGGGCTTCGGCCATCGATTGTGTTAGTTTATCCACTCATTTGCGTTATATTTTTGATGATTTGACACGTATGGGCACAGTTATCCCTTGCAGGTGATAAGTTGTGGATGGTAAATGCAGATTTGTGCATATCTGAATATGTTATAGACAAGGTTGGTCAGAGCGTTGGCGGCTTTGGCTCGCATCATTCCGATGCTGAGAACAAACGAGCCGTTCATCGCACCCTCGATAAATCCGAAGATGTGCTCGATGCGGCATCTGTCCTTGGACTTGACACGGTTGTTCTTCTTCTGTTCGTCGGTTAGAGGGTTGTTTCGATGTCCCTTCTCACTGATGATGGGATTCATTCCTTTCCTCTTGACTACATCCTCTTTGGATTCGTAACCGGCATCAAGGAACAAATCTTGCCCCTTATCTTTCTCCTCGTCAATCAGAGGTTCAATGACATTGGAATCATGTACGCTTGCGTCTGTAGTGTGGTATTTCTCTATAAGTTTGGTTTTCTTGTCTGCCTTGACATGATTCTTGTAACCATAGTGATTTTCACCGCGTTTCTTCGTCCAGCGGGCATCAACGTCCTTGTGAGATTTCTTGTGCTTCTTGCGGGCCTTCTCCCTTTCAGAATCGCCTTCTTCCGGATTCCACAGGTCTTTGCCGTCGCCTGACTTGATCTGTTTGTTCTCCTCCTTGGTATTCCTCTGCTTAGGAGCTTCCACAAAGGTCGCATCGATTATCTTGCCTTCATTGAACGAAAGGCCCTTGTTGTCCAGGAAAGTTCGGAACTCATCAAACAGGCGGTCGAAGGTTCCATCCTCAGCGAGCTTGTTCTTGCATGCCCATACCGTCTTCTCGTCAGGAACCTCATCCACGGTGTGAATGCCAAGAAACTGGCGGAAGCTGGTACGGTCTGTTATCTGGTACTGTATCTGGTGGTCCCCCAACCCATAGTAACGCTGGAGGAATATGACCTTGAACATAAGGACAACGTCAATCTGCGGACGGCCTGCTGGAGTCTTGCAGTCCTTCTTGACCAGAACATCTTCAAGTGCAGGACGGAACATCTCAAAGTCGACCAACGATGAGAGTTTCTCAAGGGGATTGCCCATTTGGGAGAGAGCTTCAATTGTGAACTCCTCCTCGAACAGTTTTCGCCCATCGGCTTGCGGTATATAGTAGTTTTCTGCATAAAAAATCTGATTTACACTGCAAAGTTACGACTTTTTCTTGATACATGCAAGTTTTTTAACTAATTTTTAATTAATTAATTTATAGAACATCCCTACAGTAGATGCATTGTCGAAACGCACCTTTTAATACCTCCTCGTAGCATATGAGAACTACAGGATTACTAACTCGTATTAATATGTATATTATTACTGCCGCATAACGATTACAAAATTACACAAAAAAATATATCTAACAAAAGTGGGAGGATTTTTTAACTTTTTACCATAGACATTTTATTAGGGAAGCGTAGGTTCAACTGGCAAGTACAAATAAGTAGAAATGTTTGAACAACACCGTTTTAGGAAGTTGAAAAATCAAGTTTCTCTCTCGGTATAGCGTTTATTTTGGCCAATATCTTCTTTAGTTTAGCATTTGTGTATTTCCCATTCGTGTTCTATTTAGCTCCTTATTATGAGTATGTAGCAAGTTACTTATCAAATTCAGCCTCTTTGAGGGTCAAATATGGTTTTGCAAATGGTGACTGACAAGACATAAACAAGGTCAGCAGGAATTTTTTACATAAATGGACATGAATGTATATAACCTAAAATAAGAATAAATTTTAATAAGGGCTGCCCAAAAAGAAAAAAATGCAGTTGCCATCCTATAGATACTTGCAGAAAGGATAAAATTTACTTTTAGACCTTTTGGGATAGCCCTTATTAATACTTCAGATAAAATTCCTTAGGTTATATTTTCAATCCTTTGGACCGGGTTTCCTCCTTGGCATACAGTCCCGGACGCCCGATTATGACATGGTTGGCAACGATACTATCCGCCGGACTGCGTATCTGCGGCGGTGCATTTTCGGGATATTGCGCCTGCCTGTTCCTCACATCTTCCGCTTCCGGCTTGAGCTGTTGCCCTTCAT
>ENA-OYYA01000081-OYYA01000081.1-human-gut-metagenome-genome-assembly--contig:-NODE-81-length-10455-cov-4.080481_pt1 | contig 10455 bp, 9 predicted proteins | sample MGYA00244060_ERZ653442 | MGnify/ENA primary metagenome ERZ653442 (study PRJEB26926, sample SAMN06165111) | human gut metagenome | biome: ENVO:00009003; feature: ENVO:2100002; material: ENVO:00002003... | reverse complement strand
GAATATATATATGGAAAAAATCATTTTTAATAATTATCATTACTCAAACAACAATAAAATCAGTTGGGAATTACAGTCTGAGACATTGAAGGCATTACGATTACCGTTGGTGATTATGGTGGTATTCATCCATAGCTTCAGCTTGGGAGACAACTATAACCAACCCAACTGGGGAAATCTATCGGGTGTAGATATCAATACAGCTTTACAAATATTGCTTTCAAATGTCATATGCCATATTGCAGTACCAACATTCTATCTTATATCAGGATATTTTTTCTTTTATGATGTTACAAAATTTGACTTCCAAACATATAAAGGAAAATTGAAGAAAAGATTGTACACGCTCATTATTCCATATTTCCTCTGGAACTCACTATATATCCTATGGATAGTAATGTTAAAAGTAGGAGCTTTTTTCATGAAAGGTAAGTCTCTATCTAATATAATTCTTTATTTTCAGGAGAATAGAGGTATCAGAATGTTATGGGATTGTAATATCTGGGGAAACAATAGAATTAATTGGCTCGGGCAATTTACCCCCCGAGTGGTCCGATATTAATCCCGCTATGGTTTTTAAGAGATTTGATTGTTGTTGTTATATTGACACCAATTATATACTATCTTATTAAACAATTTAGGCATTGGACGATATTGTTACTCTGTTGTTGTTATATAACAGGAATTTGGCCGTATATTCATGGTCTTTCAACCACAGCAATATTTTTTTTTAGCTTTGGAGCATATTTCAGTATACACGATAAGAATATGATTTATGAAGCATATTGTCATAGAAATTTATTATATATTCTGTGTATACCGTTATTGCTGCTAACATTTTTTTTTGATGGTTACAATACAAACATTGGTCAATATATTTATCCATTTTATGTTATCATCGGTGTTCTTGTGGCTGTAATTTTAGCCACAAAACTAACTATGGAAAATAAAATGGAATACTCAAAACGAATGTCTAAAATGACATTTTTTGTATATGCTGCACATGGTGTCTTTGGTTTGAATTTGGCTGGCATGCTGCTAAGACATTTAGTTCCTATGTACAATACAAACTGGATTGCTATGATAGTCTTTTATATTTTGAAGCCTGTACTTACAATTATTATTTGTTGTATTGTATATAAGATTATGAAAAAAAATTATCCTAAAATGCTCGAATGCTTAACTGGCAATAGAATGTAATATATTTGGATTATCCAGGAGAATTTAATTATTAATATGTAATGAAAAAGACGAAAGCTGTCATTTGGAGTGGAATTGAAAAATTTTCTTTTGAATTTCTCCATTTAACCTTTGGTATAATAATGGCAAGGATATTGTCCCCTTCCGATTATGGTATAATAGGCATATTGATGGTGTTTATTTCATTCTCAAATATTTTTGTGGAAGGTGGTATGACCACAGCTATCATACAAAAGAAAAAGAAACATAACTGCGATTATGATACAGCAAACATATACAATATAGCAGTTGCAATCATTATGTATTTGTTGATTTTTTTAATCTCTCCATGGTTTGAAAATTTTTATCATATAAAAGATTTTACTCTTTTGTTGCGAACATTATCTATGATGCTTATAATTTCTTCATTGTCCGCAGTATATTATACTAAGTTGACAATAGAATATGAGTTCAAAAAGATATTTACAACATCTATATCATCTCTTATCATATCAAGTGGAATTGGAATTTATATGGCACTAAAAGGATATGGCGTATGGGCACTTGTATTGCAGCAATTATCTACAGTGTCTATTCGTTCAATTCTTTTAATAACATTATCAAAATATAAAAATACATTTGTTTTCTCAACCCAATCTTTCCATGAGTTATTTTCGTTTAGCTATAAGTTGATTTTAACAAATATTTTTGCAAGAGTATATGATAATTGTTACCCATTAATTGTCGGGAAGCTGTATCCACTAAATGTCTTAGGTTTCTATAGTAGGGGACAACAGTTTTCTTTAATGCCTGCCAATATTCTAAATGATATGTTTATACGTGTAGCATTTCCTAATATGAGCGAGGTACAAGATGATAAAGAAAAGTTGAAAGAATGTTTTATTCTATATTTGAAATATTCAAGCTATGCTATTTTCTTTATAATGTTTTTAGTTATAATTTTGGCAGACCCTTTAATAAGGATTGTTTTAACGGATAAATGGGTTAAATCCATTCCTTTTATGCAGATTTTATGTATTGGATATATGTTTAACACTATCTGTTCTCTTAATCTAAACTTATTGTTTGTGAAAGGCAGGTCTGATTTAGCCTTAAAGGTTGAATTAATAAAAAAAACGACTGCTTTAATAATACTTGCCATATCAACAATATGGGGAATATGGGGAATATGTATAGGACAAGCATTATATGGTTTTATAGCCACTATTCAGAATACCATTTATACTAAACAATATATTAATATGTCATATTGGGATGAATTTAAAATATTTGGACAAATTTGGATTATCGGATTAATATCCGCGCTTATTCCATATTTGGTGATGTTTTTAAGCACAAATTTATTTGTTAAAATCTTTATTCCAACTATTTTGTATATGATGTTTTTTGCATTTATTATTAAAATAATATGCAAAAGGGATTATGAAAACATTAAAAAAGCATTAATAAATAAAATATCGAAAAAATGAAAAATGTTGAAAAAATAGGAAACTATTTGCGTGAAACTGTAAATTTTATAATTAAGATTATTGTCGGGGAGAAATGTAATGACAAATTTTCGCAATGGAAAAAATGTAAGAGAGTCCGAATGTTTGGTCCTCAGATTCTAAAAAAATTTAAATTAATTGCAGACAGAAACAATCTGAAATATTCGCCAATTTATGGAACTCTTCTCGGTATATATAGGGAACATGGTTTTATAAAACATGATGATGATATTGATATTGCATTCGATTATGAAACGATGTCGTATAATTTCTTGACAGAATTAAAAGGTGCTGGGTTTGAAATGATACAGTTTTTTGTTAGCGACACAAAAGATTGCATACATTTTGCCTTTAAAATTCATAAAGTGAAATTTGATTTGTATTCGTATAATATTGAAAAGAATCATGTAACGTTATCGGCGCCAATTTGCGAAAAATATGCTATCGAAATATTTGAAAAAACAAATAGATTCTTAATAGAAAGAGCTGAATTTGATTTTAAAGGCTATTCTAAAGACAATGCCTTATGTGATTCTTTATCCATATTCTCTAATTCAAAAGAAATTCTCGAGATAATATATGGTCCGAATTTTATGACACCTATCAAGGATGCTCATTCCGGTACTATTTCAGACAATTACAGAATTGTACCTATTGAAGAATCATATTATAAGTTTTATCAAAAGAAAGATGCCGACAAACTTCTGACAAATGAACAATATTATAATGAATTCATAAAGAACAAGTAGAAAATAGTTCTTTAACGTTATTATTATACATCTTATTGTTTCCTTATGAAAATATTATATATATGTAATCTCAATCCTTTTGAAAATCGTTCAGGGGGGCATCAAAGGGGAAATCATATATTACAAGCTCTTATGGCGTTTGCCGATGTTGATATTTTATATATTCACGGTAGTTTAGAGAAGAGCATTGATGCCGCGAATGTTACCAACTGTGTGATTAGTCGTTTTAATGGCGGAAAGTTTAAAAAACGTATAAAACAGTTTTTTTATCTTTTCAACATAAGTCCTAATATGATTACCCCCTCAAATCATAAGTGTATAAAGGCATTTAATAAAATACTAAAAGAAAAAGATTATGATATTGTTTTTTTCCGATATTTAAAACCATATTTGGAATGTGGTATGCCCCAATTATATAATATGGTGGTGGATGTGGATGATTTGCCATGGCAAGAGTCTTTATGTTTGGCACAAAATTCCCAATATTCTTGTATTAAGCGATTATACCACAGATATCGTACTAATATGATTGAGCACTATGCAAACATTATGTTTCATCGTTTCCGTTTAGCCTTTTTCTCCAATAAATTTGACATCAAATGTGCTAATGGGGTATATTTGCAGAATATTCCTTACGTTGATGACACAAATTCTATTTGTGATATGCCTGAACAACAACCGCGTTATATCTTGTTTGTTGGAACACTAAGCCATGTTCCTAATATAGAAGGTCTCGACCATTTCATAACAAAAATATGGCCACATATATTAAAACAACATCCAGACATACGACTAAAAATTGTAGGCCGGGGACTTCCACCAACGATAAAACGCAAATGGCATTCTGTTCAAAATTTAGATTTAATGGGATATGTTGAATCTTTACCATTACTATACAGACAATGCACAGCGGTTATCTCCCCTATATATTCTGGAGCTGGCACCAATATCAAAGTTTTAGAAGCATTACTTTATGAGAAAGTATGTATAATATCTGATTTTTCGCATAGAGGATTTGAAGAGCACTTAAAAGACGGGAATGATTTATATATCTGTTATTCAGATAAAGAATATGTAGAAAAATTATCTTATGCTTTAGAACATTCTGACAAATTAAAAGAAATGGCTAAACATGGCAGTATGCAAGTTCACAAGTATTTTTCAATAGAAAAATTCAAGGAAACCATAAAAAGTTCTTTGGAGAAAGAATTTACAGAAAAATGATATTTACAACAGTAATAATTCTCAGCCTGCTCCATACAGTGATTTCTTTTAAGAAACCATTATGGGGGGTATGCACCTTGCTGGCTATAAAAATGCTGGTGCCCGACACTGTAAGGTCGCCTTTAGCATTTCTCAGCTTGAATTCATTCTGCAGTTTAGCGCTCTTTCTTGCATGGATAAAAGGCGTTTTTGCCCATTCGGTAAAGCTGGGAAAAGAAGAATTAGGACTGGTGCATTATGTTGGAATACTGACAGTTTTATGCTTCTTGGTTTTTATTTTTGGCGATTTCCCCTTATCGCGCCAATTTCCCGCCAGTGTTCAATATTTCACATTGCAGATTTTCCCTGTGTTGGTGGCGGCATCGGTCATTAACGATAAGGACTCGCTGACCCTTGTCTTAAAAGTCTTTGTTTGCTCCTCTTTGATATGTATGGTATATGGCATCTTTTGTTTTCTTACGTTTACCCCTTATCCATATAATCAATGGATTGTACAATTTTACACATCGGCACGTGGCGTATCCAACTATGAAGATGTAACAACTGCAGAGATGGGAGGAATTGCTGGAAGAATTATGGGCACTGTCACCAGCGACACTTGGAGCTATGGAATGGTTATTTGTATTTTATTTTCTTTGTTTTATTGTTTGTATGACAAAACAAAACAAAAAATCTTATTGGCATGTACTATTCTGGCAGCTGTTTCTTGCTTGTTCACCGTAAGAAGAACACCGCTTATGGTGCTCTTTTCTTTTATTATTACGCTTATGCTGTTTAGAAAGAAAACAAATATGATGAAATGGATTTGTGTTGGTCTTGCAGTGTGCGTTTTTCTATATTTCTTTTTAAATTTGTTTCCGCAATTCAAGAAATATTCGAGCATATTGGAAACGGTGTTGTTTTTCTGGGATGATTCTGTAGCGGCAAAGAATAATGTAAGCGGTTCTTCATTAGAATTTCGTCTGTTTCAATTAGATTATACACTTAACCAAATTTCCGACTCTCCAATATTTGGCAATGGATGGGCATCAATGTATCAAGCCAGACACCATCGTATGATTGGATGGGAGAGCATGCTGTTCACATCCTTAATGCAGTTCGGGTATTTGGGCTTTATGATATGGATGGGATGGTTCTACAAACTTTATAAATATAGTATCCAACATACAAAAGATAAAAGTTTGGGTATTGCATTTATGCTATCCTCACTTGTGCTCTGTTTCGTAAATGACACCATTTATCCGTTCTTCATATTCTTTGGAGCAGTATTGTTGAACAAAACAAATAGATTTTACGGTATAAATAAAAGAAATTATAGTTATCTTTCTCATAAGCGGCTACCTTTTCTTCTCTAAAGAATGGGATATGGGCATTTATTTGAAAAAGATGAAGCGGAGATTTCACTCTCTGTTTATACCATACTGCTTGTTTATCATTATTGCCATGATAGTTATCGGCTCACTGCAATGTTTTCCATTGATATTTATGACCATTTTGGTAACAGTCTATCATATATTAAAGAAAATTAGTCCTCGTTTCACCTCTATCTTAGTGGGAGAAAGAGGGTAACCAACGGTTTTAAACTTAGCATGAATATTCTTTTTCTTAACATCGGACCAGCTAACCCATTAATTGGCGGTGTACAATGTGTAACACATAAATTAGCCGATTATTTCAGTTCGTTAGATCACTTGACATATATATTGTCTATTTGCCAAACCTCAGATTATACTGACAATATGCAGTATTATATGCCTAATCCCAAATCTGTGTTTTGTGACGAGAACAAGAAGTTTTTAATGAATTTTATAAATGACAGGCATATTGATATCGTTATGAACCAAACATGTTTGGAACCTCAGTTTTGTGATTTTTTACCTTCCATAAAAAAGACAGGAATTCCTATTGTCTCAGTATTCCATAATAGTCCATACGGTATGTATGGAATCAATGCATTTCCTAAAATTTACGATGCAGTAAATAGTAAAATAACAAGAGCATTGATAAATCAGAGTTTTCATTTCTTGTTTAAATTGAAATATGGAAGATATCTAAGGCAGATTCTGCAATATAGCGACAAGATGGTGATGCTCTCTGATAAATTCATAAATGAAATTATGTATTTTACAGGAAATAAAAACGCCGAAAAGATTATTGCTATTCCTAATCCTCTAACTTCCAGCAGCAAATTAAAAGGAGAAAAGGAAAACATCGTACTTTTTGTGGGACGACTCTCCCGGGAAAAAGGCGTTGACAAACTTTTAGAGGCGTGGAGTGGAATATGTCATGATGAAAAATATAAAGACTGGAAATTGGTAATTGTCGGTGATGGGGATATAAAAGGGCAACTTGAGCAATATGCTATAGATATGAAGCTTGTTAATTATTCGTTTGAGGGCTTTCAAAAACCAGATGAGTATTATAGCAAGGCAAAAATATTCTGTATGGCGTCAAGATTTGAAGGGTTCGGCTTGGTTCTGGTCGAGGCTATGTCGTATGGTGTCGTTCCTTTGGCATTCAACAGTTTCCCGAACTGTTCCGACATTATTGATGGCAACGAGAACGGCATATTGGTCACTCCATTTGTTGTCAGTGAATACAGAACAAAGTTAGCGGCTCTTATGAATGATAACGACAGATTGAAGACAATGTCCGCTTCAGCTGTAAATAAGAGCAGAATTTTTTCTATTGAAAAGATTGGAGCGAAATGGTTGTATTTATTCAGTATGCTAATAAATAACAGTAAATATAACAATACTTAATAGATATGAATAGGACATATTTGCAATCACAGCTAAAGAATTGGCGGATAATACAATGGTTATATGCAAAATATCTGATGTATTATGCCAAAAGGTTTATGAATCATCCTGAGCTATGGAAGCAATGGCAACAACAGAAGTTGGCTCATATGCTTAATTATGCCAGACGTCATTGTGCTTATTACAGTAACTTGATAAAAGAGAATGTGAGTGTTGACAATTGCCAGAAAATTATCAAGGCACTCCCTTTGTTGGATAAATCAATCATCCGTCGGCAAGATAAATCAATTTACAGCGATGAGATAACTGACGGTTGGCGTAAGTGGCTTAATACAGGTGGGTCAACAGGCGAGCCACTCAAATTCCCCGCTCTTTATAAGGGAATGCATATCGAAGGAGTATGCCAAATGATGCTCTACATGAAAATGGCGGGGGGGCAATATCATACAAATGACATAATAGTATCGTTTGGAGGAAATAGGATTAGTGAGGAAAAGAGGAGCAGAAACATATACTGGGAGGATAGATCGGCAAACCTTCCATATGGCAAGAAGAAATTCTCCACACTCTATCTTGATGAGAATACCGTGAGTTTTTATTGGGAAGAATTAAGGAATACCAAACCGGCATTTATGAGAGGATACCCATCAGGTATCATTGATTTGTGCCGATATGCTCAATACAGGAATTTTGTGGCTGACTTTGATTTAAAAGCGGTCTATTTGACAAGTGAGAATTTTACACAAGAAGATAAAGATTTTATAAGTTCTATTCTTAAATGTCCCGTATACGGACAATACGGACATACCGAGTCCTCCGTTTTCGCAGTACAGCATCCAGATAACGAAATATATTATTGTTCCCCTATATATGGCTACACAGAGGTCGTTGATTCCAAAGGAGAACAAGTAAAACCAGGTGAGACTGGCGAGATTGTTGTCACAGGATTTATTGAATATGGAATGCCTTTTATTCGCTATAAAACAGGCGATCTGGCTATATATGGCGGAGAAACAGAAAATGGCGAGACAATTCTAACGAAACTTTTGGGTCGTGAAGCCGACTTTATTTACAATAAAGAAAAGAAACAGATATTCCTGGTTGGATTAATTTTCGGAGGTCATATACAGGCATTCAACTATGTACAGACCTGGCAAATACATCAAAATGAGATTGGTAAAATAGATATATATATAGTAAAGTTCTCTGGATATAACAGCCAGACGGAAAATGAAATCATCACGCTATTTAGAAATAACAGCATTGACGCAACGGTTCATTATGTTAATTCTATAGAGAAAACGATACGGGGGAAACAAAAATTTCTGATTCAGAACATACATTTGTCTTAAATCACGAAAGCTTTAATTACGAATTGGAGAGAATCGGCTCGAAATGGGAGCTGCTGTTTCAGCAGCTAATAAAAGAGTAACACCTTCAGTATCAAAAAGTGCTCTAAAGTAATGGTATGTCCTTAATTAGGGCGTTAAGTCAGATGAGTGGCAAGCGTCCCGCTTTACTTTTAGTAAATATACATACAGTATATGTGGAAATGAGTGCATAAAATTGAGCAAAAGCTGCAATTTCTTGACAGGAAATTTGGAGAAGTGAAATAATAATAGTACTTTTGCAGAACAAAAATGCACGCCCGTGCAAAAAAGTTCTATAAAGTAAAGACTATGGAGATTAAACGTGAAATACATCTTAAACGGCTCATTGCAAGTCGTCATAACGGCTTGATAAAAGTTGTGACTGGCATCCGCCGCTGTGGAAAGTCATATTTGCTTATGACGATTTTCCGCAAATTCCTACTGGAGGAAGGAGTCAGAGAGGACCATATCATCACGGTTGACTTGGAGGACCGCCGCAACAAGGCTCTCCGTGACCCTGATGCGTTACTTGAACACATTGACGCACGCATGACGGATGATAAGATGTACTATATCTTGCTGGATGAGATACAACTGGTAAGTGAGTTTGAAGATGTTTTAAACTCATATCTTAGTGTGCCAAATGCTGATGTGTATGTGACCGGCTCGAATTCACGGTTTCTGTCTAAGGATGTGATAACGGAATTCCGTGGACGCGGTGATGAGATACACATTATGCCCCTTTCTTTTATGGAGTTCCATTCGGCCCATCCTGAAATGGAATCTTACAGAGCATTACAGGAATATCTCACTTATGGAGGCCTGCCATTTGTATGCACAGAACCCGATGAGGTAAAAAAAACAAGCTATCTGCAAGGTCTGTTTGAAAAGACCTATCTTACCGACATACTTGAGAGATATCATATACGGGGGGCTGAGGTCATGGAAGAATTGATGGACGTTGTAGCCTCATGCATCGGTGGTTTGACAAATGCTTCGAAGATAGAAAACACATTTCGCACGGTAAAAGGCTTGAACTTGTCGAAAAACACGGTGAAACAGTATTTGGACATTTTGGAAGAGTCTTTTTTGGTGAACCGTTGCATAAGATATGATATAAAAGGACGTAAATATATTGACACCCCACAGAAATATTATTTTGAGGATTTGGGACTGAGAAATGCACGTATCGGGTTTCGTCAGGTGGAGCAGACGCATCTGATGGAGAATATGATATATAATGAGCTCAGATTGAGAGGTTACATTGTGGATGTAGGCGTTGTGACAAAAAGCATAAAGGGTGAAGATGGTGTATATCGCAGAAATCAGTTGGAGGTGGATTTTGTATGTAACCGGGGCTCACTGCGAGTATATGTCCAATCGGCATATCGCTTGCCCACACAAGAGAAGCGTGACCAGGAGATGGCGTCACTGTTGAAAATCGACGATTCTTTTCGTAAGATAATCATTACAGAAGATTTAATCAAGCGCCACCAAGATAACAACGGTGTGGAATGGGTAAATGTCTTTGACTTCCTGTACAGTGAGGATTTATAGATAAAAATCCCCGTTCCGCAGGCTTCACGGCCTTGCGGAACGGGAACAAAATAATAACTAATAACTAAACTGTTGCAAGCCACTTCTTCACGTCGAAGCATGGACA
>ENA-OYYA01000075-OYYA01000075.1-human-gut-metagenome-genome-assembly--contig:-NODE-75-length-10844-cov-3.245157_pt1 | contig 10844 bp, 8 predicted proteins | sample MGYA00244060_ERZ653442 | MGnify/ENA primary metagenome ERZ653442 (study PRJEB26926, sample SAMN06165111) | human gut metagenome | biome: ENVO:00009003; feature: ENVO:2100002; material: ENVO:00002003... | reverse complement strand
GCTCGGAGATGTGTATAAGAGACAGGTATCTGGATGACGGCTTCACATTGGAGGTCACAAGGCTATGCACCAACGGGGCGAAGAACGCTTGCAGCTTTCTCTACGGCGCGGCGGCAAGAGCTGCTGCGGCTATGGGCTATAAGCGCATCATCACCTACACGCTGGAAAGCGAAAACGGTGCAAGCCTTCGGGCTTCCGGCTGGAACTGTCAAGGCAAAGCGGGTGGGCTTCGCTGGACGGGCAAGCGTCAACCGAAGGAGGATCAATATCCCGCACAAATGAAGCTGCGCTATGAAAAGCAGCTTAGAAAGGAGGAAACAGTCAATGGCATTTGTTCCGGTCCCGAAGGATCTTAACCGCGTCAAAACGAAGGTCATGTTCAACCTGACCAAGCGGCAGCTCATTTGTTTTTCCATCGCTGCGGCAGTCGGCGTCCCGATCTTCTTTCTGGCGAAGGTGCATCTCGACTTGTCTACGGCGGCAATGCTGATGGTGGTCATCATGCTCCCGTTCATCTTCTTCGCGCTTTACGAGAAGGACGGTCAGCCCGCCGAAAAGTATCTGTACCACATCGTACAGTCCATGTTCATCCGGGACAAGGTGCGTCCCTATCGCACTAACAATCTCTACGCTGAAATTCAGCAGAAAATCAAAGAACAGGAGGAATTGCAGCTTGAACAACAGCACAGCAAAGGCAAAGCCTAAGATGACCGTCAAAAACGGCGTCGTTTACGGCGATGCCCTTTCCGCTCAGGAAAAGAAGCGGATCGTCATGCAGAAGAAAAAGGACAGGAAGGCAAAGAAAGTCCGCAAGTCCGCCCAGCAGACCATTCCCTATGTGGAGATGTGCCGCGACGGTATCTGCAAGGTAAACAGCCGCCTCTACACGAAGTCCATCGCCTTTGAGGACATCAACTACCAGCTTGCGCAGAACGAGGACAAAACTGCCATCTTTGAGAACTGGTGCGACTTTCTGAACTACTTTGACAGCTCGATTTTCGTCCAGCTCTCCTTCATCAATCAGAAGGCAAGCCTCAATGAGTTCCGCAAGCGCATCAACATTCCGGCACAGGAGGACGCCTTCAACGACATCCGCTCCGAGTATTCCGGTATGCTGCAAAGCCAGCTCACCAAGGGCAACAACGGACTGGTCAAGAAGAAGTACATCACCTTCGGCATTGAGGCGGACTCCCTCCGCACGGCAAAGCCGAAGCTCGAACGCATTGAAACCGACATTCTCAACAACTTCAAAACCCTCGGCGTGAAAACCGAGCCGCTGTCCGGCTACGAACGGCTGAAAGTGCTTCATGATGTGTTCAATATGGACAGCAATGAGCCGTTCCGCTTTTCCTTCGATATGGTTGCCCGGACAGGACTTTCCAGCAAGGACTTCATCGCTCCCACTTCCTTTGACTTCCGTGAAGGCAAGTGCTTCAAGATGGGCAGAACCATCGGCGCGGTGAGCTTCCTGCAAATCCTCGCGCCGGAACTCAATGACCGTATGCTTGCCGACTTCCTTGAGATGGACAGCAACATTACGGTCAATTTTCATATCCGGACGATTGACCAGGCGAAGGCAATCAAGAGCATCAAGTCGAAGATCACCGACCTCGACAAGATGAAGATTGAAGAGCAGAAAAAGGCAGTCCGCTCCGGCTACGATATGGACATCATTCCGTCCGATCTCGCTACCTTCGGCGGTGAGGCAAAGCGTCTGTTGCAGGATCTCCAGACCCGCAATGAGAGACTGTTCCTTGTGACCATCCTCATCATGAACACGGCAACCAATCGCCAGAAGCTCGAAAACGCGGTATTCCAGACCGCCGCCATTGCCCAAAAGTATAACTGTGCGCTCAAGCGTCTTGACTTCCAGCAGGAGGAAGGGCTGATGTCCTCTCTGCCTATCGGCGTCAATCAGGTGGAGATCGAACGCGGACTGACCACTTCCAGCACAGCGGTTTTCGTGCCGTTCACCACGCAGGAGCTTTTTCAGGGCGGCGAAGCTCTCTACTACGGGCTGAATGCGCTGTCCAACAACATGATCATGGTGGACCGCAAGCAGCTCAAGAACCCCAACGGGCTGATCTTGGGTACGCCCGGTTCCGGTAAGTCCTTCTCCGCCAAGCGTGAAATGACGAACGCCTTCCTCATCACGGAGGATGACATCATCGTCTGCGACCCCGAAGCCGAGTATTTCCCCCTCGTGCAGAAGCTCGGCGGTCAGGTCATCCGCATCTCGCCGGTCAGCACGGATTACATCAATCCGCTGGACATCAACACGAACTACTCCGAAGAGGAAAACCCGCTGACGCTGAAATCCGACTTCATCCTCTCCATGTGTGAGCTGATTGTCGGCGGCAAGGACGGCTTGCAGCCGGTTGAGAAGACCATCATTGACCGCAGTGTCCGCATGGTCTATCAGGAGTTTCTTGCAGACCCCAAGCCGGAGAAAATGCCGATCCTCGAAGACCTCTACAACATTCTGAGAAATCAGAAGGAGCCGGAGGCACAGCGCATCGCAACTGCCCTTGAAATCTATGTTCACGGCTCTCTGAACGTCTTCAATCACAGAACGAATGTGGATGTCAACAACCGCTTCGTCTGCTATGACATCCGCGAACTCGGCAAGCAGCTCAAAAAGCTCGGTATGCTGATCGTGCAGGATCAGGTGTGGAACAGAGTTACCATCAACCGCGCCCAGCACAAGGCAACGCGCTACTACATGGACGAGTTCCACCTTTTGCTGAAAGAGGAACAGACCGCCGCGTACAGCGTGGAAATCTGGAAGCGTTTCAGAAAGTGGGGCGGCATTCCCACCGGTATCACCCAGAACGTCAAGGATCTTCTTGCTTCCCGCGAGGTGGAAAACATCTTTGAAAACTCGGATTTTGTCTACCTTCTGAATCAGGCATCCGGTGACCGGCAGATTCTCTCGAAGGCGCTGAACATCTCGCCCAGCCAGCAGAACTACATCACCAATTCCAACGCCGGTGAGGGGCTGATCTTCTATGGCTCAACCATCGTGCCATTCAAGGACGATTTCCCCAAGAACACGCAGCTCTACCGCATCATGACCACCAAGCCCGAAGAAACCGTACAGAATTAAGGAGGATTTTGAATATGAATAAGAACTTCAATCTTGAGAACGCCAAGAGCATCATCGCAGAAGCCAGCGGTGTCCCCGTAAACACCACGTTTGGCAGCATCACCAAGCCGATTGACCTTCTGCTTGAGGTCATCGACATGAGCGCCGATCTCATTGCCCTCATCCACGAGGAAACCGAACTGAAAAAGCACCATCGCGCCTACCTCCACGTTCATGAGGAACTGGAGGACTGCGCCGACCAGATGGCAGAGCGTATGCAGGAGATTTTCGATGAGACCACTGACTGTGTGATCAAGCTGATGAAGGATGTCCACGAGACGTTCCGAGTCCGCAAGCAGGAAGCGGCTGAGGACGATGCCGATACCGTCACCATCGCCAAGGAAGACTACGAAACCATGATCGACGATCTGCTCACGATGTCCGAAATCATTCAGTGCGTCGCAGATATGCGCACGCAGGATGTGAAGGCAATCCGCGAGTTCGGCAAGTTCGTCCCCGCCTTTGCCGCCTTTGAGAAGAACCGCCTGAGCCTCTATCGTGAGGCGGCGAAGGAAGCCGAGGAAATCTTCGACCGTTGGGCGGACGAGATTGACGATCTCGACGAGGACTTCATGGAAGATGAGGACTACGAGCCGGACGAGTATTACTCCGACTGATGCCCATTGAAATGTTGTCGGGTTTCACAGCCAACATTTCAATGGAAACACAAATCCAACAGAACAGGAGGTACACCACCATACAACTTGACATCATTCATACCGGCGATTGCCTCAACATCCTGAAAACGCTGCCCGATGACAGCATTCATTGCTGTGTGACGTCCCCTCCGTATTACGCGCTCCGCGATTACGGCATGGAGGCTCAGATCGGCAGAGAGACAACGCCGAAGGAATATATCTCGCGCCTGACGGAAGTGTTTACCGAAGTCAGGCGCGTTTTGCGTCCGGATGGAACGCTCTGGCTGAACATCTCGGACACCTACGCCGGAAAGGGCAATCAGGGTGATTTTGTTGATCCGAAGAACCCCAACGGCAGAAACGGTCAGGCTGTGGCTCTCAACAACAAGGTTGAGGGCTGCAAGCCGAAGGACATGATCGGTATTCCGTGGATGCTGGCTTTTGCCCTCCGCGATACCGGCTGGTATCTGCGCAACGACATCATCTGGATGAAGGATAACCCCATGCCGGAGAGCGTGAAAGACCGCTGCGCCCGCTGCTACGAGCATATTTTCCTGTTCTCCAAGTCCAAGAAGTATTTCTTCGACTACAAGGCGATCTCCGAGCCGATTGCCCCTGCAACGGCAGAACGCCTCAAGCGCGGCATGAAGGGCGGCAACAAATACGGAAAGCCCGTTCCCGGTCAGCCTCAGCCGCAGTCCATCAACCGCCCGCGTGAGCATGGCGAGATCAAGGACGCAGACATCAATCCGCTCCGCAACAAACGCGATGTCTGGAAGATCAACACCGTCCCTTTCAAGGGCGGTCATTACGCCGCCTACCCTCCGAAACTGGTTGAAACCTGTCTTCTCGCCGGTTGTCCCGAAGGCGGCATTGTGCTTGACCCCTTTATGGGAAGCGGCACAACCGGCATGGTTGCTGCGCAGATGGGGCGTCATTTCGTGGGCATAGAGCTGAACCCTGAATACACCGAGCTTGCCTACAAGCGGATTGGAGGTGAAATCTGATGCCCAAGGAACCGGAACTCAAAGCCCGCGACAAGGTGGTCATGCGGATGACGCGAGAAGGCGCGGTCGAGGAAAACCTGACGGCTGGCACCGAACAGCGTGTGTCAAAACGGCTGGAAGATGCAGAGTTGGTTAAGCCCGCTGAGACAGCCGAGCCTTCTGAGACATTTTCTGCGGAGGAACAGAAAAAGGTGCAGATGCGCCGTCAGCAGCATCAGTTTCAGGCGGAACACGCTGAGGATAATAACACTCAGCCGCCCTCGGAAACGTCCGTCACAGAAGAGAAAAGGGCAGATAATCCACCCCAGAATGCACCTGAACCGCTGCCCTCGGAAACGCCGTTCAAGCCCCCTGTTTTGGAGCAGCACGGCGTTTCATCGCATACCGGCACGGTGATTGCCGAAACGGTTGTCACCCACAAGCTGCGCAAGACCTCTGCGGTTGAAGCCGTTGATGCAGATGCCGTTCTCACTCAAGCGGCGGAGACTGCCTCTGCAAAGCCGCTCTCGGACGATGCCGTCCCGCCCGCGAAGCGGATGCAGAAGCTCGAAAGAAAGTCAGAAAAGGCGCATGAGCGTCTGGATGCTGCCCGTGAAAAGCTGCCCACGCACAAGGTTCTCAAGAAAGAGCGTGTCTTTGATGAAGAGACCGGAAAGGGCAAAACCCGCCTTCATTTTGAGGATGAGCTGAAAAAGCCCAAGAGCAAAGGCAAGCTGCAATTTGAGGCAGATAAAACCGTCCGCAAGGTCGGTGACACCCTTGCTTCCGGCATTCACGGCAAAATCCATGAGGTCGAGCAGGAAAACTCGGCGGTTGAGGCGGCGCATAAAACAGAGATTGCCGCTGAGACCGCTGCGAGGCATTTCCGTCATCATCGGGAAAGCAGCGTCAACAAGCCTTATGAGAAGGTTTCCAAGCTGGAACACAAGGCGGATGTCGCTGATGCGAAGCTCCAATATGAGAAAAATCAGCAGGAGCATCCTGAGATGAAGAAGCAGAACATGAACAAGCACTACCAGAAGCAGAACATCAAGAAGGAATATGCCGCCGCTCGAAATGCCGGTTCTCAGACCGCCGGGACTGCCACAAAGAATACCGGCAAGAAGCTCGGTGAGAAGGCGTCCGACAAGATCAAGGAGTTCTTTGAGAAGAACAAGAAGGTCTTCATCTGGATCGGCGTCGGAATTGCCCTTCTCGTTTTGCTCGGTGCCGGTATCAGCTCGTGTTCGATGCTCACCTCTACCGGCTCGTCGGTTATCGCTTCCTCTTATCTCAGCGAGGATGACGCGATGCTGGCCGCGGAGACGCAGTATTGCCAAATGGAGCAGGAGCTGCAACGCTATCTCGACACCTACGAAAGCACTCACAACTACGATGAATACCACTTCGATCTGGACGATATTGAGCATGATCCCTATGTGCTGATCTCCATTCTCTCGGCTCTCCATGAGGGCGAGTTCACGCTGGATGAGGTGCAGGGTACGCTCCAAATGCTGTTTGAAAAGCAGTACATCCTCACCGAAGAGGTCATCGTCGAAACCAGATACCGCACGGAAACCGACACATGGACGGACGCAGACGGCAACACGCACACGGAAACCTATCGCGTCCCGTATGACTACTACATCTGCAACGTGAAGCTCGAAAACTTCAATCTCTCCCACGTCCCGGTCTACATCATGTCTCAGGAACAGCTTTCCATGTACGCAACGTATATGTCGGTGCTGGGCAACCGCGAGGATCTGTTCGGTGACTCTCCCTATGTGGACAAGTACATCACAAATCCTCCCGCCGACTACGATGTCAACCCGGAATACCTGAACGACGAGAAGTTTGCAGCGCTGATTACCGAGGCGGAAAAGTATCTCGGCTATCCGTATGTGTGGGGCGGCTCCAATCCCGACACGTCCTTCGACTGCTCCGGCTTTGTCAGCTATGTTCTCACGAACAGCGGTCTTGTGAACACCGGGCGGCTGGGCGCACAGGGGCTTTACAACGTCTGTACGCCGGTTTCAAAGGCGAATGCACAGCCCGGTGATCTTATCTTTTTCGTCGGGACGTATGACACCCCCGGCGTGTCTCACGTCGGCATCTACGTTGGTGATGGCGTCATGATTCACTGCGGCGATCCCATTCAGTACACATCTATCAACTCTTCCTATTGGCAGCAGCATTTCTACGCCTTCGGAAGACCCGCCTATTAAAAGAAAGGAGTTTTGCATGAATCCCAAGTATCAGAAAGTCCTCTCCGACATTGGGAAGGCTGAAAAGAAGAAGTCCGAAATCGAAGGTCAGCTCAAGGAGCTGTACGACAAGAAGACAGAGCTGGAAAACCTTGAAATCATCAATACCGTGCGCTCTATGGTGATGGACAAGGATCAGATCATGGTGTTCCTGTCTTCCATGAAGGGCGGCACCAAGCCCGCCGGAAATACGGAGGTAATCGACAATGCGTAAGAAGTTTCGTTTTCTGACCGTCCTTGCGGTCTGCGTTATGGTTCTGTCCTGCTTCTCGGTGACTGCGTTTGCCTACGCCGATGAAACCGAGCAGAACCTTCCCGTCACCGAGGCAACCCAGCCGGAACAGCAGCCCGCAGTCACACCCGCGCCGGAAAAGCCGAAGGGTGAGCCGATTGACGATGAGGGCAACGCCTACACCCGCGACTTGCTCTATGACAAGGCAACCAACAAGCAGTTCATCACAGTCCAGACGAAGAACGGCAACACCTTCTTCATTGTCATCGACTACGATGCGCCCATCAACGAGGATGAGGAACAGTATCAGACGTACTTCCTGAACATGGTCGATGAGAGCGATCTGCTTGCGCTGCTGGATGATGACACTGCGGCGGCTCTGACCACCTGTAACTGCAAAGAAAAATGCGCTGCCGGTCAAGTCAATACCGACTGCCCGGTCTGCAAGACCAACATGAGCGAATGCACCGGCACAGCCCCCGTTACACCTGAGCCGGACAAGGATGCGGAAACCGATGTCCCCGCCCCTAAACCCGAAAAGAAATCCAACATCGGCATGATCCTCGTCATCTTTGCCCTTGCCGGTGCTGCGGGTGCAGCTTATTACTACATCAAGTTCGTCAAGGGCAGAAAGCCCAAGGATGAAGATATGGACTTCTTTGATGATGAAGGCTACGAGGAAGAGCCGTACATCAACGAGGATGAAGAGCCGCAGATTGCGGAGGATGCTGAAACGGATGGTGATGAAGATTGATCTTAGTCATTGCTGAAAAGCCCAGCGTTGCCCAGTCCATCGCAAAGGTGCTGGGCGCGACGTCCCGCAAGGACGGCTACATGGAGGGCGGCAATTACATCGTTTCGTGGTGCTTCGGTCATCTGGTGGAGCTGGCAGACGCCAGCTCCTACGATGAGCGGTATGCCAAGTGGCGGTATGACGATCTGCCCATTGTTCCGGAAAGCTGGATGTTTGAGGTCACGAAGGACAAAGCACGGCAGTTCAAGGTGCTGTCCTCTCTCATGAAGGACAAACGTGTCACCGAGTTGGTCTGCGCAACCGATGCAGGACGCGAGGGTGAGCTGATCTTCCGGCTGGTCTACAACAAAGCCGGATGCACCAAGCCCTTCAAGCGTCTGTGGATCAGCTCGTTGGAGGACTCCGCCATCCGCGAAGGCTTCAATCATCTCCGGGACGGCAAGGAATATGACCGTCTCTATGAAGCGGCACTCAGCCGCTCGAAGGCAGACTGGATTGTCGGTATCAACGGCACCCGCCTTTTCACCACGCTCTATCACAAGAAGCTGGTGGTCGGGCGCGTCCAGACGCCGACCCTTGCAATGCTGGTGGAGCGTGACGGGAAAATCTCCACGTTCCAGAAGGAGAAATATTTCAATGTCCACGTCGGCAAGGGCGATCTGACCGCCGATCTGGAAAAGGTCAAAACCGAAGAGGAAGCAAAGAAGATTGCGGCGGCTTGCGAGAAAAAGCAAGCCGTCGTTTCTTCTCTCAAGCGGGAGACGAAAACCGTCAATCCTCCGAAGCTCTATGATCTGACCACCTTGCAGCGCGAGGCAAACCGATACTACGGCTTCACCGCCCAGCAGACGCTCGATCTCGTTCAGACGCTCTACGAAAAGAAGCTCCTGACCTATCCGCGCACGGACAGTCAGTTCATCACGGACGATATGGAGGACACTGCCCGTCAGGTCATTTCCATCGTCTGCCGCCAGCTTTCGCTTTTCTCCGGTGTTTCGGTCACTCCGGACATCGCCCGCGTGACCGACAACAGCAAGGTCACGGATCACCATGCGATAATACCTACGGGACTCTCTCCGGCTGTTTTGACAGGTAATGAAAGGCATCTTTATCATCTTATCGCCCAAAGATTTATTGCAGCATTCTATCCCGACTGCGAATTTAACCAGACCACTGCATTCGGTCGGTCAGGCGAAGTGGAATTCAAGGCGATCGGGAAAGTTATTACCCGGAGCGGATGGCGCGATGTTCTGGATAAAAAAAACTCAGTTCCTGCTGATACGGTCGACGATGTGGCTGGAGATAACCGGATCCTGCCGCCGCTTACAAAAGGCGAGTCCGGCCCCCATGAACCATCCCTACAAAAACGGACAACACAGCCACCGAAACCATATACCGAGGGAACTCTGCTCCGGGCTATGGAAACAGCCGGTAAAACAGTTGACGACGAAACGCTACGCGATGCGATGAAAGAAAACGGCATCGGGCGCCCCTCTACACGAGCATCAATCATCGAGACCCTTTTCAAACGCGGCTATATAGCAAGGCAAAAAAAGAATATTGTAGCAACTCCGGCCGGTATCGAGCTGATCATCACAATAAATGAAGAACTGCTTAAAAGTGCCAAGCTTACCGGATTGTGGGAGAATAAACTACGTCGGATTGAACGTGGTGCCTACAGCGCTTCAGAATTTATCGATGAACTTAAAGAATTGATTTCAGGAATTGTCAGCAATGTTCTTAACGACAATTCTATGAAAAAAATAGATGTGCCGCAAGCCGCTACTTCGGGTGCAAAAGAAGATGCCGGTAAATCCGATCTGGCGGAAACCAAGCCCAAAGCAAAGCGTAAGCCGCCGATAAAATCTCTTGAGCAGATTGTATGCCCGCTCTGCGGGAAAGGCCATCTTCTGAAAGGGAGAACCGCATATGGTTGCTCAGAGTTTCGGCAAGGATGCTCTCTTCGTCTTTCATTCGACGAGTTCCCGGAAAGCCTGACACCATCCAAACTGAATGCCTCAATTAAAAAACACTTCAAATGACCTCGGATCAGATGCCAGTCGGCCAGCTTATTCAATGGATTGCTGTGGGATTGATTCTTGTAGCTGTCGTCATCGTGATAATATTGAAAATTATCCGATTCAATCGGAGACTGCACTGTAAGGATACCCCGATATGCGGTAATTGCTGCAATGAATGCAAAGATTCCTGCGACTGCCGTTTGAAAGATTTAAAAAAACGAGATTAATGTGTCGTAATTTACGCCATATCCTTATATTTGTAAGTGTAACCATTAACCCTGTTATTTGCCGAGAATGGAAGACAATATTATCTCTGACATTTCACGACGTAGCTCCATAGATGCAGCACGTGTGGCGAGATTTCTTGCCGTATTCGCCGATATAATACGTGAAGAATGTGGCAATGAAAACAATGTAGCCATTCCCGGGTTCGGGACATTCGAAGGGGTGAAACATGACGAAAGTGTGGTCCGCGATCTGGCATCAGGCCGAAACATGCTATTGCCCCCTTCAATCGAACTGCAGTTTAAGCCCGGAGGAATGCTTCGGAAAAAAGTAAAGGAGGTACAGAAATGAGCACGCTCGCCCTTCCTCAGCTGATTGCCCGCATCGTTGCATCCGGTTGTTTCTCAGAACCGGAGAGCCGTTCCCTGGTCGAGGCAATGACGGCAAGTATAGTCGCTGCACTTCAACGGAACGGAAGCGCAACAATTCCCGGCATTGGAACCTTCAGGGTTGTTACGCTCGGCACAGAGCCGTCAATAGCTGTCTCTTATACACATCTGACGCTGCCGACGAAGGCTT
>ENA-OYYA01000068-OYYA01000068.1-human-gut-metagenome-genome-assembly--contig:-NODE-68-length-11396-cov-4.765629_pt1 | contig 11396 bp, 8 predicted proteins | sample MGYA00244060_ERZ653442 | MGnify/ENA primary metagenome ERZ653442 (study PRJEB26926, sample SAMN06165111) | human gut metagenome | biome: ENVO:00009003; feature: ENVO:2100002; material: ENVO:00002003... | reverse complement strand
TTATAATTAATTTTTTAAACTAAAAAGAGAGAATTTATGAAAAAAAGACTCATGATGGTTTTGGTAGGCATGCTGCTGTCTATAGGCACGATGCTTGCCCAAAATGCAATCAAGGGTACTGTCATCTCCTCCGAGGACGGTCAGCCTGTAATAGGTGCCACCGTGAAGGTAGTGGGAACGAATGGCGGTACAGTCACTGACCATAACGGTCAGTTCTCACTAAGTGCCAAGGCAGGCGCTCAGTTGGAAGTATCTTATGTTGGTATGCTCACCAAGAAGGTTAAGGCTTCTGCCAACATGAAGATAAGCCTTGATGCCGACAATCAGGTGCTCGACGAGGTGATGGTTGTGGCATACGGTACACAGAAGAAGTCGTCGTTTACCGGTTCGGCTGCTGTGGTTGGTTCCGATGAGATAGGCAAGGTACAGGTTACCAATGCTGTGGATGCCCTCAAGGGTAAGGCATCGGGTATACAGATAACCACAGCTTCAGGTCAGCCAGGCAAAACTCCGACAATCCGTATCCGCGGTATCAACTCGCTCAATGCAGAGAATGCTCCTCTGATTGTTGTGGACGGTTCACCTTACGGCGGTTCGCTTAACGATATCAACCCTGTAGATGTTGAGTCAATGACAGTGTTGAAGGATGCTGCATCTACAGCTCTCTACGGTGCCCGCGGCGGTAACGGTGTGATACTTATCACAACAAAGAGCGCAAAGCGCGGTAAAGATGCCGTGATTACATTTGATGCAAAGGTGGGTGCCAACCATCGTGCCACTCCCGACTATGAAATGATTGACAATCCTGCCGCTTATTATGAGATGTGGTATAAGGGACTGTATAACTATGCTCAGAGTGCGTATGGCTATGACCACGGTCAGGCTTTTGCGTTTGCAAATAATAATCTTACAACGAACAACGCTTACGGATTAGGATATAACGTGTATCATGTACCTGCAGGTCAGACTCTTATCGGTCATAACGGCAAACTTAATCCTAATGCCACTCTTGGCAATATAATCACCAATAATGGTAATGAATATATGCTTATGCCTGATGACTGGATTGACGCAACCTACAAGACATCAACACGTCAGGAATATACGTTGAGTGCATCGGGTGCTACAGACCGCAGTACTTTCTATGCTTCTGTCAACTATCTGAACAACGAGGGTATCACTCCCCAGTCTAACTATGAGCGTTTCACGGCGCGTCTTAATGCCGACTATCAGCTTAAACCGTGGGTAAAATTGGGAATGAACATGACATACGGTCACTCTGACATGGATGAAGTAGATGGCGACGGTGACAGCGGCAACTCCGGCAACATGTTTGCCATGTCGATGATTGCACCTATCTATCCTCTGTACGTACGTGACGGCAAGGGTAATATCCTGTTTGATGAGGCTGCCGGCATCAATAACTATGACTATGGTGACGGTAAGATTATAGGTATTTCCCGTCCATATCTCGGACAGGGCAACCAGTTGTCATCAGCACAGCTTGACCGCAATCACACACAGCGTAACACCTTCAACGGAACAGGAACATTGGAAATCCGTCTGCCGCTGGGCTTCACAGCAACAGCTATAAGCAACTATTACCTGCGTGAGGGCCGTCTGACACAGACCACCAATCCTTTCTTTGGTCAATATGCATCGTCGAACGGTGTCGTTACAATAGATGACACACGTACATGGAGCTATAACCACCAGCAGCGTCTGAACTGGAAGCATAAGTTTGGCAAGCACGACGTAGAGGCTATGGTGGCACATGAGTACTACCGTCTTTACACAAACGAGTTGTGGGGTATGCGCGATAATATGTTCTCACCTAACTATTATGAACTTTCGGGTGCAGTGAACGTGAGAAATACAAGTTCTTCGAGCACCGACTACAACACAGAGTCGTATCTGGGCAGGGTGATGTATAACTATGATGAGCGCTATTTCGGACAAATGTCGTTTGTACGTGAGGCTTCGTCAATGTTTGACCCGGAGTATCGCTGGGGTAACTTCTGGTCGGTAAGTGCCGGATGGAACATTCACAAGGAAGACTGGTTCAAGGCTGACTGGGTGGATGAACTGAAATTCAAGGTGTCTTACGGAGAAAACGGTAACGACAATATTTCGCGCTACAGATATATCACATATTATAATATTGTGAACTCGAATGATGCAGTGTCGCTGACTCCCGGAGCATACGGAAACAAGAAGATTTCATGGGAGAAAAACGGAAAATTCAATATTGGTGTAGACTTCAGCCTGTTTAATGGCAGACTTGAGGGAGGTGTCGAGTATTATGCCAACCGTACTGTAGACATGATACAGACAATGCCGCTGCCTTACACCTTTGGCTACACCAGCTATCTCGACAACATCGGAAACATGGTGAACCGCGGTCTTGAGATGAATCTGCGCGGCGACATCATCCGCACCAAGGACCTCACATGGTCGGCATACGTAAACATGACTACCAACCACAACGAGGTTACAAAACTTGCCGAGCCAAGCAAGCAGATGTATATTGGCGGCGGATATATGGGTACATACGCAGGCAATTATCTCAAGACAGAGGGACTTTCTGCCTATACATTCTATATGCCTAAATATGCAGGAGTGAATGAAGAGGGTAAATCGCTTTGGTATAAAGAGGTGTGGGAGCAGGATGCTTCAACCGGTGAGTATCTGAAAAACAGCGACGGTACATACGTTGTGAAAGAAATTATAACTACCGATCAGTATAGCGAGGCCACACAGTTTGCCTGCGAGGATGCTCTGCCTGATGTATATGGCGGTTTTGGTACAAGCCTGACATGGAAGGGACTGGATGTAAGTGTTGACTTTACCTATCAGCTTGGCGGATATGTTTATGACGGAACATACGCAAGTCTTATGGGCAGCAGCAACGGTCAAGCCATACACGTGGACATGCTCAATGCATGGAGTGCCGACAACACCGGCAGCAACATTCCGCGCTGGCAGTTTAACGACGACCGTATGAATGCCCAGTCTGACCGTTGGATTACAAGCGCATCTTACCTCACACTGCAGAACATCACTTTGGGCTATACCTTGCCAAGAAGCATCACCCAGAAAATTGGCATCAACAAACTGCGCGTATATTGCGTGGCTGACAACATCTGGACATGGTCAAAGCGTCAGGGGCTTGACCCGCGTCAGAGTGTAACTGGAGCGGTATCGAGTGCATACTACAGTTCTGTAAGAACAATATCTGGCGGTGTGTCACTGACATTCTAAACCTTAGAATTATTTTAATATAGAAACAATAACAAAATTCATTCGAAAACAATGAAGAAATCAAAGATATTTGCAAGTCTGGCGACTGCTGTCTTCGGTCTGTCAATGCTTACAGGCTGTATTGAGGAGACAATGCCCGCCAATGGTACTGCTACAGAAAAGCAAGTGGGTGAATCAAGCTCTGCCACCGATGCGCTGGTGATGGCTATGCCGGCTTATTGTCACACTGTAACGTGGGACGACCGCCACATGTGTTTCGGCTATGGCGCAATGATGCACATCCGCGACCTGCAGACAGGCGATGCCGTTATGAAATTCAGCGGTTCGGGCTATGACTCATGGTTTAACAAGTGGACCCAGAACAAATATATGGGTCAGGATTATTTCTATGCACAGTATTTGTGGATATACCACTGGAAGTTTATGCAGACTGTGAACAATGTGATATCTGCCATAAATCCTGAGACTGCGACCAATGAACAGGTAGGACAGCTCGGAGCGGCATACGCTTACCGTGCATTACTTTATCTCGATTTGGCACGTATGTATGAATTCCTGCCAAACGACAAGACAAGCAGCGTGAACGAGGACGGCAACGATATTTCGGGACTCACAGTGCCTATTGTAAAGGCTGGAATGAGCGAGGCTGACGCCAGAAACAATCCGCGTGCCACACACGAGGAAATGGTTAAGTTTATAGAAGAAGACCTTGACCTGGCAGAACAATATATTGTGAATCTTACCGACTCTAAAGGTAAAGTACTGCCTACACTTGCCTGTGCCTACGGACTGAAGGCACGTCTCTATATGTGGGACGGAAACTATCCAAAAGCACAGGAGTATGCCCGCAAGGCTATTGACAATGCCGGTATAAACCCGATGACACAGCAGCAGTGTATGAACACCACGACAGGTTTCAATGTTGCTGACCCGTGGATGTGGGGCGCACAGCAGGCTGTCACCAACCGCACCGTTACATCTGGTATCATCAACTGGACGTCATGGGTATGTAATGAAACAACCTTTGGCTATGCTTCGGCAGAACCTGCTTTTATGATTGACAGAAGTTTCTATGAGCGTATAAGCGATACTGATTTCCGTAAGCTCATGTTTAAGGCACCTGCCGGCTCACCATTGGAGAATCAGGTGGTATATCTTAAACCAAACTATAAAACAAGTGTGCCGGAATATGGCTCGTTGAAATTCCGTCCAGGCAACGGTAATGATGACAATCCCAATGAGGGTGCCTGCACAGCTTATCCTCTGATGCGTGTTGAGGAAATGTACTTTATCGAAGCTGAGGCTGCCGCTCACCAGAATGCCGGACAGGGTAAGGCTCTCGTAGAGAAATTCATGAAGGAGAACCGTGACCCTAATTATGTATGCCACGCTACATCTACCGATGATGTGGTAGAGGAGATAGTGTTCCAAAAGCGTGTGGAGCTTTGGGGCGAGGGGCAGTCGTTCTTTGATATCAAGCGTCTTAACTATTCTGTTACACGCGGCTATACAGGCACAAACGTGGATGATGACTTAGCACGTCTCAACACAAATGGACGTCCGGCATGGATGAACTGGGTGATTGTACAGCTTGAAGGTGAAAGCAATGAAGCTTTGGTGGGCAAGAACAACCCTGACCCGTCAGACAAGTACACTCCATGGGTTGAAAACAAATAAACATAGTGAACAATTATGAAGAAATTTATAAAATATACATTTGCGGCATTGTTTGGCGCTGTGGCATTGGCATCTTGTACCAACGAGTATGAGTATGATGCGGCACCAGCAGACAATTTGGGCGGCAATGGCTTCGTAGAGGCAAGCGAGGCTGGAACAACATATATGTTTGTTCCTGGCGAGGAGCAAACTGTGACATTTGTTGTTGGACGTATCAACAGCGATGCTGCAGGTTCTGTTGCTCTTAAATGTGATAACGGAAAACTTACTGTTCCTGCAACGGTTGACTTTGCAGCCGGAGAAGCTACAAAGACCGTAACAGCCGTAGCTAATGTGGAAGTTGGCGGCAATGAGAAAATCACAGTATCTGTAGCCGATGGCGATGCATTCCTCTATGCAAGGAATGATGTTACATTCACCATTCAGGTGTTCCCTGTGATTGAGGTAGAGTATGTATTTGGCATCGTTGGTGCTCAAAGTTATCCATGGCAAATTTATGATTTAGGCAATGGCAACTATCGTCTGCCAGCTTATGGCTATGATTATGACATTGATTTCACAATAAACAGCAGAAATCAGATTATAGTCAAGCCACAACCTGCATGGGTACACAAAACCTACGGTGATGTTTGGATTATAGGTAACCTTAACGGCGATGCCAATGCTAATGGCAATGGCTCTGGTTTAGCCGGTATATATGACCCGGAAACAGGAGTTGGTCAGATAACATTGCTCCACTATGTTCCTGGCTTGGGCTCATTCAATGTCGGTCCAGATATTATCATTTTTAACAAGTAAACTATTGCTATAATTAAAACGACCGGAGAGGGATTTTTCTGTAAAATCTGTCTCCGGTCATTTACCTTTTTATATAAATATTACATGAGGAAAATCTGTTTACCACTATTGTTATTAAGCTTTGTTATGGTGTTGCAGGCGCGTGAACGCTCACTTAATGAGATACGTGAAGCAGCCATAAAAGTGTTAACACCGTTGCACGTTACACGGTCATATTCTGCCGCCAACATCCCCACAGTACGTGTGGAACTCAGTAATGAGATGCTAACCGTTGTAAACTCTGACCATGGTTTTGCGATTGTTGCAAACGATGATGCTTTTAATGCCGTCATTGGCTATTCTGACAAACCATTCGTTTTAGATGAAAACAATAGCCTTGCATGGTTTATAAATGCCGCAGGTGAGTCGATGAAAGCACGTATGGCAGAAAGCAATGTACATTATGCTCCCACTCTGCCCGATGCCGGTAAATATAAAACAAGCATTGAGCCATTAGTCTCCACAACTTGGAATTAGGACAAACCCTATAATAACCTGTGTCCCAAAGATTCCAGGGGTAACAGTTATCCGTCGGGATGCGTTGCCACAGCATTGTCGCAAATAATGAAATATCACAATTATCCCGAACACGGATACGGACAAAAGCAGTATTCTTTTAAGCCTGCTGACGGAGTGGGTGAATTGCTGTCGGCAAACTTTGGCGAAACAACATACTTGTGGAACAAGATGCTTGATAACTATGTGGCGGGAAAGTACAGTGATGATGAGGGCAATGCCGTGGCAACACTGATGCTCCATGCCGGCGTGGCTGTAGAAATGCAATACACTCCTACTGGAAGCGGTGCATATTCGTCTGAAGCAAAAAACGGACTGATAAAGAATTTCGGATATAACAAGAACATAGGAATTGTATACAGGGATTATTATTCGCAGGAAGAGTGGATGAATATTGTATTTACTGAACTTAATGCTGCACGTCCCATATATTATGCCGGTGCCGATGCGTCGCGCGGAGGTCATGCTTTTGTGATAGACGGATATGATGAAAATGGTCTTGTGCATGTCAACTGGGGGTGGGGAGCCACCGGTGGCAACGGATATTATGACATTTCATTGCTAAATCCTTCAGGCTACAGTTTCAGTGTGGGACAAGATATGCTTGTAGGTATTGACCTGCCTGATGCTGATATACAATATGAGTCACATCTTGTAAGCGATTATGAATTGGAGGCAGCCAAGGTTGCGCATTTACTGAATGTAAGTGTTGGGCAGGCAATATGGAATCTTAATGGAGACGCGTGGACTGGAGAACTTGGCATAGTGATGCAAGGCAACGGGAAGACATACGTGCTGGCACAAAAGACGGTTAAGACAACTGCAGACAGATATAATGTGCTTGCAAATATTGACGGAACATTGGGAGGATTGCTTCAAATGCCGAAAGATATTGCTGACGGTGAATACAGGCTGTTTGTAGGGGCTATGGACGAAAATGATAAAAATTGGAGTTTGGTACGGCGCAAAGTGGGGCTCGTCAACAGTTGCATCATAAATGTTTCCAACGGTACATTTACTATAACTAAAACGACAGATGATACATGGACAGGAATAACAAGTGTATATCCTGACAGTCATGACATTAAGTATTATGACTTATACGGACGGAAGGCTAATGCGTCTTCAAAAGGAATATTAATCCGCAAACAAGGCAATAAAGTTAGCAAGATATTTGCAAGATAAATAAAAGTAGGAGAAAAATATAAACAATATGTTTTCCTCCTACTTTATTTTTTATTCTCCTCTTGTAAGATTGTTCACAATGCTTATATCGGCACCTCCAATGAAAATACCACTTTCCCTCAACTTTCAGGTCACCGCTATATACAACGTATGGAGATAATTTCTGCTGCTCGACAAAAAAAATATTAAAATTTAATTTTATATTTTGTTTTATGCCCGCTTATTCGTAATTTTGCAGAAATAAAACAGTTTTAACTATGACACAGCAAAACTTGCCGATAGGCATCCAGAATTTTGAGAAGATACGCAGAAACGATTATCTGTATATTGACAAGACGGAACTGATATACAAGTTGGTTTCAACAGGAAGCTATTATTTTCTGTCGCGCCCACGGCGTTTCGGAAAGAGTCTGCTTGTGTCTACACTGAAAGCGTATTTTGAAGGAAAGCGTGAGCTGTTCGATGGACTGCGTATGGCGGAACTGGAGAAGAACTGGAATACATATCCCGTTCTACATCTCGACCTGAACACCCGCAATTATAAGGATGCTTCATCGCTTTACAGCATTCTCAATGAGTATCTTGAAACCTGGGAAGCTATATATGGTGATGAGAAGAAGGACAGAGTACTTGAGGAACGGTTCACACACATTATCCGCAAAGCTGCAGCCAAGACTGGCCAGCGTGTGGTGATACTCGTAGATGAATATGACAAGCCTATGCTGCAGGCAATAGGCAACGATGAGCTGCAACATGAATACCGCAACACACTGAAAGCATTCTATGGTGCGCTGAAATCAGAAGATGAACATATCAAATTTGCATTGCTCACGGGAGTTACCAAGTTTGGCAAGGTGAGCGTGTTCAGCGACCTCAACAATCTTATTGACTTGTCGACATTCCGCGACTATAACAGCATCTGCGGTATAACCGATGAAGAGATTGACACGGTGCTGCATCCGTATGTAAAGCGGTTGGCTGAAGCACAAGGCGTGAGCGTTGAAGATACGAGGCTGGCGCTGCGCCGCCGCTATAACGGCTATCATTTCACTCATAACAGTATAGGCATATACAATCCCTTCAGCCTTTTGAACACGTTCCTGCGCAATGAGTTCGGCAGCTACTGGTTTGAGACAGGCACTCCGTCGTATCTCGTATATCTGCTGCAGAAGCACAAGTATCTGCTGTCAAACCTCACCGAGGAGGTAACCACAGAGGATATTCTCAACAGCATTGACTCCACATCGACAAATCCCATACCTGTGATATATCAGAGCGGATATCTGACAATAAAGGATTATGATCCTGAGTTTAAGATGTATACCCTCGGCTTTCCAAATGAGGAGGTTGAGACGGGCTTCCTGAAATATCTGCTGCCATTCTATGCATCAGTGGATAAGATTCAGGCTCCGTTCCAGATAACCCAGTTTGTTCAGGAGATAAGGACCGGCAAAACCGACAGCTTCCTTAACCGTCTTAAGAGTTTCTTTGCCGACACTCCCTATGAGCTTGTGAAAGACTTGGAGAATCATTATCAGAACGTACTGTTTATCGTTACGAAGCTGATGGGATTCTATGTTCAGGCTGAATATCGCACAAGCAACGGGCGCATCGACCTTGTGCTGCAGAGCAACGAATACACATACGTGCTGGAGTTTAAGCTCGACGGCACAGCTGAGGAAGCCTTGCAGCAGATAACGGACAAGTCTTATGTACTGCCGTTCGAGACAGGCAGCCGCAAGATAATACGCATAGGACTGAATTTCTCGTCGCAGACGCGAAACATAGAGAAATGGATTGTAAAATGAAAAAGCGGAGAGATGCCATGACAGCATCTCTCCGCCCCAACCTAAACAATCTGCGGAAATAGGTAGATTGCTTTTTTATCTTATGAACAAAAGCTCGCGGTATTTGTGATATCTTAAGATAAACGACAATTTATCTTAAGATAAATGGCAAAGTATCTTAAGATAAATGGCAATATTCATCAGTTCATTCTGTCACAAGCTGTAGCATTTCCAGCAGCTTGCGGTTTGCCTCGGCTATCGGAGCGTCGTCAATCTCACGGATATATGTTATGGTGGTATTGGTGTTGGTATGCCCCAAAGCCTTTGATATTATAGGCAGGTCGATGTTATTGCGGAATGCAAGTGTTGCCCATGTGTGCCGCATGGTGTAGGAAGTGATGTTTGATGTCACTCCTGCCATCATGGCAATGCGTTTCAATGTGCGGTTGTATCTGCCCAGACTGGTTTGGTATTGACGGTTGGCAGTGACATTGTCGGTAGCCGTGATAAACGGGAAGATGTATCTCCGTTGAGGGTTGTAATAACAGTCTATGATTTTGCGTATACATGGTTCTATTTTTATGTGTACCGGCTGCATCGTTTTCTGACGATAGTAGAATATGGTGTTGTCGATGATTTGCGAATGTTGCAGGTGTGCAATGTCAACAAATGGCATACCGAGAGCGTAAAAGCTGAAAAGCATTGTGTCACGACACAATCTGAGATAGGATCCTGACGGAAGCTCAAGCTGCTGTATGCGCAGTATTTCATCGCTGTCTATCGAACGTTTGCGGGTTTTTGGTCTTTCCCATAAACACATTGTTGAAAGGATTGGCATTTGCATTGCCGTTGTCGCCTATTGTCTTTTTGTATATGACCCGCAGCGACCGCATGTAACACGATATAGTGTTAAGACAGATACCTTTCGACTTCAAAAACTGCTGATATTGCTCTATTATCTGCTGATTGAAATCGCTCAACAGCAGATTTTCGCCTGCAAAGCCGATAAATGAACGCAAAGCGGTAAGATAGTTGTTGACAGTGCTGCCGCGTCTGTACAGCCGTTCATCTGCGATGACCTGCATGGCTAATTGGTGGAACAAATAATGTCCATCACATTTGTTAAACTCACTGCATACATTGTTTTTGCCAACTGCATACTTTTTCTTGCCAAAATTTAAAATGACTTTCATACTAATTGATACCATAATTTTATTGTTTGTTATAAGTAAGTGAGCAAAATAAAACGTATCTAATTATAATAACGGAAATATATAATAATATTAAACTGCAATTATATATATTTTTTATAAGAAATATGTACACTCAACAAAAAAATATTAAAAATTCTTTTTATATTTTGTTTTGTGCTCGCTTATTCGTAATTTTGCAGAAAACTAAACTATATATATGGAGCAGTATAAGATTGACACGGTTGAGAAATACAACGATTTTCACGGTTTTAAGACCCACAGCCCGCTTGTGACTGTGGTTGAGGGCGGCAGCCACGAGCAAGTTCGCGAATACACCGTTCAATGGGGACTGTATGCCCTGTTTCTGAAAAACACCAAGTCGTGCAACATCAGCTACGGACGCACCCAATACGACTACGACGATCAGACTGTGGTGTGTCTCGCTCCAGGGCAGGTAACCCACATCGAGATTATCGAGGGGGTCGCTCCGTCGTACGTGGGGCTGGTGTTTCATCCCGACCTTCTGCTCCGCACATCGCTTGCCGAGAAGATGAGCCGCTACACCTTCTTCTCTTATTTCTCCAACGAGGCTCTCCACCTCTCAGAGCAGGAGCGTGCTATTGTCTACGACTGTCTTATGAGGATAAAGCGTGAGACGGAAAATCCTGCCGACGACTATTCCAAGGAGCTTATCGTGGGCAACATCGAGGTGCTGCTCGACTACTGCATGAGGTTCTACAGCCGCCAGTTTGTCACCCGTGAGAAACTCAACCGAAATGTCATCTTCCGCTTCGAGGGACTGCTTGACAGCTACATCAACGGTCCGCTCCTGTCGGCAAAGGGCTTCCCCAGTGTAAAGTATTTTGCCAACGAGATGTGTCTTTCAGCCAATTACTTCGGCGACCTTGTGAAGAAGGAGACGGGCAAGACCGCCCAGGAG
>ENA-OYYA01000060-OYYA01000060.1-human-gut-metagenome-genome-assembly--contig:-NODE-60-length-12245-cov-4.554553_pt1 | contig 12245 bp, 6 predicted proteins | sample MGYA00244060_ERZ653442 | MGnify/ENA primary metagenome ERZ653442 (study PRJEB26926, sample SAMN06165111) | human gut metagenome | biome: ENVO:00009003; feature: ENVO:2100002; material: ENVO:00002003... | reverse complement strand
GATGTGTATAAGAGACAGTGTCCTCACAGCAGGGACATTTCGCAGGTATGGAATAGGTGTAGCCGCAGTAGTGGCAGGTAAGCTGGTTTGTGGTTTTGTGCAGTGTGAGGCTCACGTCGCAGTGCTGGCACCTCGGCACCCATCCGCACTGCTTACACTCAAGCATCGGGGCAAAGCCGCGGCGGTTTTGAAACAGTATAGCCTGTTCGCCGCGCTCCAGCGCCTCGCGTACCTTATTTATTAATAGGGGCGAGAATGCTCCCTGCATCATCTTGCGGTGGCGCAGGTCGCGTATGTCCACAACCTGTATCTCTGGCAGTTCTATTCCACTGTAGCGCTGTTTCAGCTCCACCAGTCCGTAGCGTCCCGTCTGTGCATTGTGATAGCTCTCCATCGACGGGGTCGCCGTGCCGAGCAGTGTCTTTGCTCCATACATCTGTGCCAGCATTATGGCTGCGCTTCGGGCATGATAGCGTGGCGCAGGGTCCTGCTGTTTGTACGATGTCTCGTGCTCCTCGTCCACTATCACCAGTCCGAGATTCTGAAACGGCAGCAATGTTGCGGAGCGTGCTCCGAGTATCACGTCGTATGGGTGTCCCGACAACTGTTTCTGCCATATCTCCACACGCTCGGCATCAGAGTATTTCGAGTGGTATATTCCCAGCCGGTTGCCGAACACCCGTTGCAGCCTTTGCATTATCTGCACGGTGAGTGCAATTTCGGGCAACAGGTAAAGCACCTGCTTGTGCTCGTCTATTGTCTTTTGTATCAGGTGTATGTACAATTCGGTCTTACCGCTCGACGTCACTCCGTGAAGCAGCGTGATGTCCTTTTTTATAAAAGAGAAAAGGATTTTGTTGTATGCCTCCTGCTGCGGTTCGTTCAGCGGCTTTATGTTCTCGGGATGCGGCTCGCCGCCATTGTTCAGCCTGCCCACCTCCACCTCGTATGTCTCTAAGATTCCCCGCTTCACCACCTGGTTTACTATTGTCAGTGAGGCGCCATGCTGGTTCATCAGTTCCTCACGGGTAATCTCCTGCGGCTGCTCGTCGCACACATTTCCCCTCAGAGTGTCCCAGTGTGACAGCGCGAGATAGTCGATGAGTAGCTGTTGCTGTTTTGTTGCCCTTGCCAGCATGTCAATGGCTATATGCAGTGCCCTCTCGTTGCGGAACTGCTGTGCAAGTCTTATATACAGCTCTGTTTTTGGCTTATACCCGTCCTCGGCTTTCAGTCCCGACGGCAGTGCCGCCTTATACACCTCGCCTATCGGCGACATATAATACTGCGCTATCCACTGCCACAGCCGCCACTGTCTGTCGAGTATTATCGGCGCATCGTCGAGCACCTCATCAACATCCTTCACCTCATATCCCTTTGGCTTCTCGTCATGCAGCCGCACTGCTATGCCGACATAGCGTTTGCTCTTGCCAAAAGGCACAAGCACGCGCACTCCAAACCTTACACCGTCAGCCTTATTCTCCGGCACCGAATATGTAAACGTACCCTCAAGCGGCACGGGAAGTATCACATCAACATATCTCATGCTGCAAAAGTACAGTTTTTTTTTCGCATTACCAAAAAAAAATCATTTAAGATGGGATTATAAAAGGTTTTCTGGATTATTACTTGTTTTTTATGTTTAGATACTGTACAAATACAATACATCGTTGACACAACAAATGCCATGCACCCCAAAAGTCTGACACAAACCTTTGGGGTGCATTCTGCCTGTTAATTATTTAATTGTAACTTTACGCACTGAAGACCCCTGTTTTAAGATATAAACGCCTGAACTAAGGCCTTTCAGAGCTTCTACATTGCATCCTTCACGAAGCATAACGCCTTGTGAATTATAGACATCATACTTTCTATTCACATCACCACTGATATTATCAATACCAGAGGCATCGCTTAAATCGCTGTCAGGAATTAAGGCATTAAACTCTGCATCATAATGTGTGGTCATTGCTTGACGTTCATGCAGTGTGAAATCAACCACAACATCCAGATTTGCATCATTTGTAACATCACAGCTATAAAAGCCTTGAGAAATCACCTCACCACGAATGCCATTAACCGTAACTTTGTCAATAATCAAACCATCAATTAAAGGCTTTACCTTTATTATACCGTTCGTCCTGTCAATCTCATATTCCCACATATCTTCCAATTTGTCATTAGAACCAATGTGACTCTTAACACATCCTGGTACATAGATTTTGCTATTCTCGGGAACTGTAGCCTGAGGATTGAGAGATGGCGAGAAATAATCATGTTGCGGTACATCCTGATAGAATAAATTACTGAAATCTACGGGATTGGCATTCAGCAGATAAACATATTTCAGAGAGGGCAGATTTGAAAAACATGAAATAGAATTCCAACAAGACCAAACAAAATCTCTGATTATAAACGATTCCAAATTAGACAAGTACCCTATGACAGAATTATTGTCAAATATAATATTATCATTAAAATCTATATGTTTCAAATTTTCACATCCCCATATAAAAGAGTAAGTTCCAATAGATTTGACACTGCTACCAAATATTATTTTGCTTATATTATTACAATACATAATTTCTCCTATATGAGTCGTCTCATCGGGTATAATTAATTCGCCAGACATAGTATTAGGCACCAAAATCAGGTGTGACAAATCTTTCCAATATAAAATGCCATCATGCACACTCCACTCCTCATTTTCAGGGGCTACGGTGATTTCTTCAATATTATGGAACTCCCCTCCTATAGAGCCATTAACTGTTTCACTATGCAAATTCTTTGGAAGATGTAGTTTCCTTAAAGATGGACAATATAACGATTTGCATATCAACTCAGCATTTTCAGGAATATTCAACTCTTCAATATAGCTGCCATCAATACATCTATACGGCAAATATTTTATATTATCTGACATTTTCACCTTTTTTACCGAAGAACCGGTAAAAAGATATCCTCCTATTGTAGTTATGGTATTGGACATATTGAAACTGCTCATTTCTGCATTCTGCATTGCTTTGTCATCTATACCTAATACAGTACACTCATAACCATTCACAGGTATTGCATCTGGTATTATCACATCATTAGGCAGTTGTGATTGCTCATAACCAATAAGATATAACGCTTTGCCATGAATTCTATACTTAAGTCCTTCATAAATGATTTCAGCATCAGCTGGCGGATTTTCGTCTTCTATTATTTGTGCAAAATCTTGCCATACAGTGGCATTACGGTATGCCTCAAGTGCCCCTGTTGGAACATACAGCACTCCATTTGCAGGACATTTTGTCTCAGTGAAAACGCAATCATTTATAAATGTTGGTTGGGGCATACGGCATACAACAGTTTGAAGATTATTACAGCCATAAAAGACATTAACACCTATTGACTGAACTGTAGACGGTATCTCTATTCTTGCTATTTCAAGACTCATTAAAGAATTATCCTCAATAGACTTAAGGTCTTTGGGGAGTTTTAATGTGTTAAGCTGAATTAAACCTGTCAAGGCATACGTTGGAAGTACGTCTTCTGAATGCTCTGAACCACTTATACGAAATGCCTCAACAGGATCTATGGCATCGCATGCTACAATTTTCGTTTCTGATATGTCAAGCACTTTCAATGATTTCAAGTTTTCTCGAATAAACCATAAATCTTCTGCGTTGATATACCCTTTAACCGTCAATGAGCCTATATCAGAACTTGGCGTATCGCTTAACACTTCTGATAATCTTCCTGCCTCAGTCAAATTAACGATCTTATCAATTCCGTCCTTAATCTCCTCTATGGTGACGGTATAACTGTCACCATATACACCGAATCCCAGAACACCACTTACAGAAGTTTGTATATCTCCATATACACCGTCTCCAGCAACTGTTATAATAACATTTTTGCACGGTTTTCCATTTTTGTCGGAGACATATATCCCTATAGAGCCGTGTTTTACACATTCAAACGCATTTACGTCAGATTCAAGATCCGTCAAAAATCCTTTTCCTTTATCACAACTAACTTTTATATCCGGTACTTTATTTATTATGGTTATATAACCAACATCTTTTGTTATCTCAGCTACCGTTTTCTTTATCGGAGCTTCAAGTGTACCAAGCACCTCAAGCCATGGATGTGATGTCGTTTTACGAGTAGCTAAAGTAATGTAGTCATCTGGCTGAATATCTAAAGATATTGTAATATCCGAAAAGTCAATATCACTTCCCCATACACCCATACTAAAATCATCATTCGCTTCTGTAAAAACCTGAGACTTTAAAACTTCTTTCACTTCCCCATTCTTGTCATAAAGCAAAAGTCCAACTTGTCCGCTTTCGGTGCACGGATAAGTAACTGGTGAACATGCATAGTCAAATGTTTGACCTTGTTTCGGAGAGTCAACACTAAAATGCGAACCTGTCGCTAAACCTCCTGTAGCCCAGAAATATCCATAATCGCAGAAAACAGAGGAATATTCCTTACCACTTTTATCCGGCACAATATTGATTACCATACCTGTGTTTGATGAATAATTCTGCGACTCATCTGGCGTTAGGGCATCGAGTGCGAAATATCCGTTGCATGCTCCGTTCCATCCCCAGTTAATGTGGTAATTATCATCTTGATATCCATCTATTATAAATGCGTGGCCTACCGTTCCAGACGTACCGCTGTATATCACAGGCTCATTATTGTCAAGATTACCTTTTAGCATGTTTACCCATTCCTCATTTGAGAAATTGACAGAAGTAATATACTGACAGTCGGGTGAATATTTGAATGTCTGCTGAAGTCGGTGTCCAACCCAGTTCATATTAGCTCCACTTTCAGAAATGCCATAATTCATCAACACTGCTTTTCCAGCATCAGCCATCAGTTTGCTCAATGACTCTATAGGGATTACCGGCTGCTCCATAGACATGGCATCCCAATCATATTCCGCAGGCCAATTGTGATACTTCATGACTATCGCCATAGCTGTAGCGACACAACCCGTAAGAGCTCGCTCACCATCTATAACAGGACAAAGAGAATTATAAGGTGCTCCCTGTCCCCAGTTGGCAGTTTCAAGAAGCACTCCCTCGCCTGATGATTTTGCCTGTGCCTTTGCTCCCCATGAGGAATGGGCAGGCGCATCATCGGGCATTGCTTTAAGCTGTTCTACATATCTGTTTAGAATATCCGTTAACTGTGGTGGCAGATTATCAAAATCGAAACTTCCTTTATCGGAATATCCGAGGATACATCTTGCCCTGTCATCACCTGAAATGATGACAAAACCATTGTTGCTGTCAGCGTTATAGACATAGTACGGCGCAGTCTCATCTTTCACGGCATCACGCTTTCGCACCAGCCGTACACCTGACTTTGCCTGTTGTTGTGTTGGAGTAGAATTAAGAAACCTCGATGCAACGGCTGCGGCTTCGCTTTCGGGAATCTTACGACCTTCCGCTATCACTGATACAAGAAGGAATAAAAATAGAATCAGTTTGCGCATAATGCTTATCGTTGCCGCGGTCATCCCCTCGTTGGCGGTTATCGGTTAGTTATGTTAAAAGCGTAGGAGTCTGTACCTGCCACCGTCCTACGGTCTGAGGCTTCTCGCATTGCCTTTTGGAGTTGGACGGCAACGAAGAAGCCCTACGCTTGTATATGCAACAACACATCCGGTCATCTCTCATGAGATTACGACCGAATGACATACATTACATACCAATGGGCATTCACCGTTGCATGGTCCTTGACTCCAATGAAACTTTGCGAGAATTCCAAACCATCAAGAATCAGCGCGGATAAACGCTTTTTTATCATGTCTGCCAACCACACTTTCCGCCACAAAACTGGAGTTCAATGCAGTTTGCGCCACAAAATTAGGAAAAAGGTTTGAGACTAATGCAAAATAAAGAACATTTTTAATATTTTTTATGCAAGACACAAAAAGGGGCGAATTCCATAAGCAAATTCAAAGTTAATTATTGTAAAATATTTGGATAAGATTGTTTTTTGTTGTATTTTTGCAGAAAATAATTGCTTGGACATGAATAAGATATTGACTGTAACCCAGGCTGAATACCTGAATGGCTATACTTTAGCCATTCTCTTTAACAATGGAGAAAAGAAAACGTTTGATTTCTCGACATTGTTAGACAAAGGAGTGTGCAGCAAGCTGAAAGATAAAAACTACTTCAAGAATTTCACAATTGACCCGTTTTCCATTGACTGGAATAATGAAATTGGCTTCGCTCCTGAGTTCCTATACGAGAATGGTGTGTCATATAAATAGATATCTGGTAAAACACAGTTTTCGGCACCTTACAACGCTGAAAACAAATAAAAAAACATAAAAATGCACTCACACAGTGCAGAAAATCACAAAAAATGCACTCATTGAGTGCATTTTTATTATCTTTGCACTCAAAATACAATAAATGAGCAACATGGAACAGTTAATAGCAAACTATAAAAGACTCTTAACGCTGACGACAAGCAATTTTCACAGGTATATGTTCGACAAGGTGAATTGGAACGGTCGTCTGGTAGGGATTATAGGTGCAAGGGGAGTGGGTAAAACCACAATGATTCTCCAATATATCAAGGAAAGACTCGACCTTGGCAGTACACTCTACGTAAATGCGGAAGACTTCTATTTTACTTCACACCGATTAGTTGAACTGGCTGATGAATTCAGCAAAATGGGAGGAAAGTATCTGTTTGTGGACGAAGTACACAGGTATGACGGATGGTCGAGGGAACTGAAACTCATTTACGACTATCATCCAGAGCTGCATGTGGTATTCTCCGGCTCTTCAGTGCTCGACATCAATAAAGGAGTAAAGTCAGACCTGTCGCGCAGGGTTGTCATATACACTTTGTATGGATTATCGTTCAGAGAATATCTGGAACTGTTTGAAAACATTAAGACACCCATATATACTCTGGATGAGGTTTTGACACACAAGGTGGATATGGACACAGACTTCCGTCCGCTGATGTACTTCAAGAGGTATTTGGAGAGGGGCTATTATCCATTTGCTCTTGAAGACGACTATGGGGAGAAACTGAAAGGTGTTGTAACAAAGACTTTGGAAACAGATATTCCTGAATATGCCAACATGAACGTGTCGACAGGCAGAAAGCTGAAAAAACTGATGGCGGTGATTGCCGAAAGCGTTCCTTTCAAACCTAACATGGTGACACTGGCAGAAGTGCTGAGCATATCACGCAATAATGTGGCTGACTATCTGCTGTACATAGAGGAAGCAGGACTGATTACCCAGCTGAGAGACCAGACCGGCGGTGTCCGTTCTCTTGGCAAGGTTGATAAGGTGTATCTTGAAAACACCAATCTGATATACGCCCTGACAAAAAAGGAAAAAGCAGAGATAGGAAACGTGAGGGAAACATTCTTCATGAACCAGCTGCGCGTTGTTGACGAGCCTATCACCTCGCCTGTTTCAGATTTTTTAGTTGGTGAAAGGACGTTTGAAGTTGGAGGACGCAACAAAAAACAAAAGCAGATAAAAGATGTGGAGAATGCGTTTGTTGTGAAAGACGACATTGAGTATGGCGGACTCAACATCATTCCTTTATGGCAATTTGGATTGCTGTATTGAATAGAAACTTTATTTTTTTTAACATAAAACTGCATCCATGATGCAATATTCCATGAACTTGGGTGTTTCAAATATAGAAAAAACAATTTAAATAAATACAATTATGAAAACCAAAAGTTTTTTCGGAATGCTGCTCGCGGCATTACTTACATTAGCAGGGATGACGGCTTGCAGCGATGATGATGAGCCCAAAGATTCAGTCAAAGAAATCAGAATGCAGGTGTCGGCAGAAACAGGCATAATGTTTGATCTGTTCGATGACAAAGGAGAACACCCCATTGAGTGTATGCTCGTCATGTCAGAGGATAATCCCGGGGTGTGGGAGTCCCTTGGATTCGACAGAATCGAAGGTTTTACCTACGAGAGAGGGCACGAATATTACCTTTCTGTAAAGCGCACTATCCTCGCCAACCCACCTGCTGATGCTTCTGACCGTACATATTCACTTATCCGGATTTTGCAGGACAGGCTTGTCACAGAACCCGAAGTTCCGGTTGACAAGGAGATAAAATCGGAGGGGGATATAGAGTACAATGATTTGTGTCCTTTCGAGAAGTACGCAGTCAGCAAGGAGTTCGTTGTTGATAAGGATGGTAATATATTCTACGGCAACGGTTCATCACTGCCAACTTACGATGCAGCCCGTATTTGGCTGGAAAATATCCTTAATAAGGAAGACCCTAATTGGGTGAAATTCCAAACCGTTACTTATCAGGCAACTTATTCGTATGTCCTGTCTCCATTTACCGACAACATTCGTTTGGTGCGAAACGAATCACACGGTCCGATGTTTAAGAATGTCGTTCCCGAAAATGAGTTCACACATATTACCCAATCCATGAAGTCTGGCGAGGAAGCACGTTACGCCCTTATCCTTGCCAATATCTATAAAAAAGGACTTCAAAAGTTGGAATTTGTCATAAAGAAGCAGTGACACTGGTCAATGAGTAAATCGCCGATTGGGAGTTGCCAATCGGCGATTCACGATTCCAAATCGGCGATTCGTGACTCTAAACGATTGATTCGCGACTCTAAACGTATCGTTTACGATTCTATTCTCAACGCTTAGAAAAATATATAGCACGTTTTCTGAAAATTTTTCGCATACAAACATACACACATACACCAATTGCAGATAACTTACTTTTAATTAGAAAGTTAAGTGGTGTATGTATCCCTTCAAACATACACCAATCATACACCCGCTTTATTTGCTGTTTTTCAGCGACTTATGCACAAAGGGTGTATGTGTGTATGTTTTTTTGCATTTTCAGAAAAAAAAATTGGTGTTTGCGTTTTTCATGACACCTGCATCATTTAAGCCACAAGAGAGAGTACAATATGATATAATGTACTCTCTCTCGTGATTGCTGCTTACTATGTATGTTCCTACTTTTTCTGATAGAGAACTTCTCCAATCACCGCTTTATCACCATCAATGCTGTAACTGCCGGACATCGATTCGCCATCCTTATTAATAAGTGTGATTTTATCCTTTGTTGCCTCCCAATGTATATATGTCTCCGAATCATCCTGCTCTCCGTCATAGATACTTGTCCACTTGCCTGTTCTGTCTGCCTTCAAATCCAGATAGAACACTTCAACATCGTCATCTATAGACACCCATGAGCCAACAAGAGCCTTTTCATAGCTATTCAATCCTCCGTTGTCTTCTTCTTCATCATCTGATGAGCATGACATAAATCCCATACTGAAGATTAAAGTCATCATAACAAACAGCATCTTACTGTTTAAACACCAATACTTTTTCATTTTTTCAATCAATATATTTTAGTTCTATAATTTATCTACCATAAAGCTTGTGCAAAGGTACAAAAATATTTCGTACAGCAGACAAAAGACACAATATTTAACGCACCGAAATAGTATTTGATAATTTTCCAATGTTTTTCTTGGTTATTCAAATAATTATTACTACCTTTGCCGCGGGCACAATCCATGATTGTGTTTCAACATTGAGAAAATAACGGAAAAGAAGCGTTATGCTTACATCTGGCAAATGAAAACGTAGGAAACTTTCACAGTGCCAAAAGATAAAGCATGATGGTTCTCACGCTTGGCGTGGGCTGCTATCATCATATCTTGGCACTCGGGTTTTTCCTACGACCTTCATTTGAAGACGTGGTGCATACAGTCCACGCTTCCAAGCTAATCAAAGAACAATGCCATTTGTGGACTGCACGTGTGCGAGAAAAACTAAAATTATGAAAAAGCGAAGTTTTTTATTAGTATCGCTGATGCTGTTTGCCATGTTACAACAAGCATTGGCAATGCAGAATTTGGTGAAAGCGCCAACTGGTAGCAACATCCAAATTAAAGTGAAGTCTACGGACATCATTGAAGATGTAGGGGCAGAAAATCAAGATGAGAATACACAAAGTCAAGCTGCCGAAACAAGTGACAACATTACCTATAATATTCTGAGCGAGGACGCCAAGACAGCATACGTGTCACGTTTTTACTTTGAGAATGATGATATTCCCGCAGAAGGCTTGTCGATTGAGATTCCAGAAACTGTGGAGATAAATGGCGAGACTTATACAGTAGTGCAGTTTGGAACAAAGAATTTTGATGATATTGATAATTTCAAATATTATAACAATAACGCTCCTTTGAGCATTACATTTCCCAAAACAATAAAAGCATTAGGTGATCACTCACTTTATAATTTTGAAAATACCACATTTATTTTCAAAAACGAGAATGCACCTTTAGCATTATCAGATGCCCCCTATATGTCAACGATATATTGTAGGGGAAATATTTATGTTCCATATGGTGCAGAAGAGACATATAAAACGATATTCAGATACAACAGCACTATACAATCCCGCCACACCGACCTTAACATTGCCGATGGTACCATTACGGTCAATGGTAACAGATATACTCAAGGTTACAAGACAGGAACAATAGATGAAACACTTGTAATTTACGGTGAGAATCCAACGTCAGAAACTACCAATAAAATCGTAATCAGCGGCAGAACTGAAACCATAAGGGTCGCACTGAAAGATGTGAACATAAACAGGACGAGTACCACGAGCGGTACAACCAACGCTGCAGTCAGCATATCTGGCGATGTATATGTAGACATGATAATACAAGGAGAGAACACACTACGCGGAGGTGTGTCGTCTGCCGGACTGCGAGTGCCAACAACATACGATGGAGCAGGTAATGCCGAGATTTCCACTTTGAATATATGCCAGCTCAGTACAGGCGTATTGAACACTTATGGCGGTTCCGAAGTAAAAAGTGACGGCGGTGGTGCCGGTATCGGAGGAAATGTATATGAGAACCCTGGCAATATATTTATAAATGCAGGAACGATATATGCCGAAGGTCATAAAGGCGGTGCCGGTATCGGCGGCGGATGGATATGGAGCAGAAACAGTAATACCCTGTGCGGACGCATAGTCATAAACGGTGGAAAAGTGACTGCGAAATATGGAGGTGACGGTGTTGCGAGTGTTGGTGGCATTTCTGTAGGGGCATCTGTCGGTTCGCCAAACAACTACTTACGATTCTATGCTTCCGAAGACACTTTTGAGGGAGACCTGAAAGACAATGTCATAAAAACTGATGCTGACGGCAACTTTAGTGCCGAAGCTACACTTTACAAGGGTAGCGAGGCGAGTGAGGAAGTGACGTTGGCATCGACATCTACGCTCGAAAGCAATGAGATTGCGTTTACAGACAATCCCGCACTTGCCGACTTTGTACCTAATGTAGTTGTACGCCAAGGCTGGCATTATGGAAGCAGTTATGGACAAAACACCTGCCATAACCTTAACCTCGTGGAGGGCGAACCTTTCTACACACCGGAGGATTTCAAAGCAGAAAAAGCAAGTTTTACTGTCAATACCGATGAGAATTTCGTCTATGCCGACGGCACCAACGGATGGCATACGCTCTGCCTGCCGTTCAGCGGGAATTTCTATGCTGGCGATGAGCCGATAACACCATTCAAAAACAATGAGGACACAAACGGTACATTCTGGCTGAAGACATTCTCTGGAGAGGCAGACAGCGATGTCTTAGGCTTTGACTATGCTACATCTGTGGAAGCGGGCAAGCCATATATCTATACTATCCCAGGAGACAAATGGGGCAAAGAGCACAGTATGACAGGCAAGCAAATAAGCGTCAGGGCAACAAATACCACTGTGAGCATGACTTTGAATAATACAACAGGTGCCGCGTATAGCTTTGAAGGCTCTCTGACCAATAGCAGCATAGACAACAGCTATGTGTTAAACACCGACGGCAACGCTTTTGAGCTACAGCAAAGCAGCATAGAGATACAGCCGTTCAGTGCAGTAATAAAAGCGACAGCCGAGCAGTCTGATGCACCGAAGAAAAGTCTCTACATAACAAGCGGCAGCGCCACCGACATCCATAATGTGACACCGGAAACGGAAGTAAAAGGCAGTACGCTCTACAACCTGAAAGGACAACGGGTATCTAAACCTGTTAAGGGAACAATATACATTAAGGACGGAAAGAAATATATGTATTAAAAGAAACCGCAAAACAGCGTTTATCAAAATTTCAAATAACTAAGAAATCACTCAAAAAACGGCTCAGGCGCAGAAGTCTGCGGCC
>ENA-OYYA01000051-OYYA01000051.1-human-gut-metagenome-genome-assembly--contig:-NODE-51-length-13010-cov-4.448321_pt1 | contig 13010 bp, 10 predicted proteins | sample MGYA00244060_ERZ653442 | MGnify/ENA primary metagenome ERZ653442 (study PRJEB26926, sample SAMN06165111) | human gut metagenome | biome: ENVO:00009003; feature: ENVO:2100002; material: ENVO:00002003... | reverse complement strand
AGATCTACACCTAAGCCTTCGTCGGCAGCGTCAGATGTGTATAAGAGACAGATGCTGATCTGATACGTCAGACATGGAGGTTCAAGTCCTTCTCTCTCTACCATATATTGCTCCGGTCGTTCAACGGTTAGGACGCGGGTCTTATATACCTGATATCGGGGTTCGAATCCCTGCTGGAGTACCATTTGTAAAATAAAATTTATCGGTTTTAACATGAAAGATATATATATAATCAAAACACAGGGTTATGTAGGAATGTATCTTCCTTCAAAGAAATGTCCTCATATCTCTTATACAAGTCAAAAGAATTTTATAGATTTTATTAAATCAATTATGGAAGATTATCCGGGTTTCAGACTTCGGTGCATCATAAATAAAGGCATTGAGGATAAGATATCTAAAAAAATTGTTGAAGATAAAATGGTCACGTACCCCAATAGGCAGAGGGAGTAGACTTAAAATCTATTAAGTATGAGTTCAAGTCTCATCGTGACTACCATCGCATTCATAAGCTAATAGGATAAACTCGGAGTCTTCTAAACTTCTATTACAGGTTCGAATCCTGTTGAATGCGCCATTATTATATTTTCAGGGTCGTCTAGTGGCAGGACATCACACTTTGACTGTGATAACGTTGGTTCGAATCCAACTCCTGAAACCACAATTTGGAAGATTCGCATAATGGTATTGCAGCAGTCTTGAAAACTGCCGACAGAAATGTCGTAAAGGTTCGAGTCCTTTATCTTCCGCCAATAAAATCATTAGGAGAGTAATCATGCTTTATATTAAAAATACCAGTGGTAAAATTCTTAAAAGAGTATTGCCAAATAATTTTTATAATACTTCTAAAGAGTACGCCAAAGAATATATCCCTTCTGTTATTTATGCCATCATAGATCCTTGTATGAATTCAGGAGGTTGCGGTGTTTTCTTTTCAAAGGAAGGTGCTCATAAGTATTATGAAAAGAATAAAAGATTGTTCTCAACTAAAGCAGGATTAAAATCCTTTACAGATATTGATGAAGTTAATTCTTTTATGAAAAAAGAGAGGGAGTTGTTTATAAAATGCAAAAAGAAATTTCATTAGAAGATTCTGAAAGACAGCCCTGCGAAGTATGGACCCGGGTTATGGGCTATCTGCGTCCGGTATCCGAATTCAACAAAGGCAAAAAGTCGGAATTTTATTCTAGAAAATATTTTTTAGAAGATAAATGCAAATGCTTAGAAGCGAATTCATAAATACAGTGTCCAAAATAGTTAATGAATCTAGAGTATCTGAATACGGAAAACCTGAAGATAGCTTTGCGAATATTGCGAGTTTTTGGTCTACATATTTAGATACTGATATTTCAAGAGAAGATGTAGCTGTTATGATGGCATTGCTAAAATAGCAAGAATTAAAGCCAATATAAAGCATATAGATAGCTGGCTACGCTGTATGCGGCGGGTCTGAATCAGAATAATAAAAGAGCCTGTTAAAAATTCTAACAGGCTTTAATTTTATTCTTTAATTTTATTTATTTTTTCAAGTATAAAATTATATGCAGGAACAGTAGTAGGTAACCATTCATCAACAGCTGCTTGAAGTTTGGCCATTTGTCTTCTTTTGCTTGTTCCCTTTAATAATATTGTTTCATAAAGAATCTCCGAGTAATTAGGTATTTCACTTTTCAAAGCTTCTTTGAGTCTAGGATAGTTTTCAGGTTTCAAGCCTGCTTCATAGCTAGTATCTACCAGAGCCATTTTGATAGACTCAGGAAGAGTATTCCATTTTGAAGAACCTGCAAAATTCTTAGCAACTTTGGTATGCTCTTTAAGTTCATTTCTTAATAAAGCATCTGCTTCTCTTTCTGTGATCTTGAAAGAAGGATCTTTATAAGCTTCTTTAAGTTCTTCATCTGTGAGATTTGTAACAGGCTTTAATTTATTTATAAATTGTTTTTCTGTCTGAACTTTAGAGCCATGCCCAATAAGTTTAGTTTTATTGTCTAAAGGACTTATTGTAACACTCTCAAATCCTATAGGATCATTACTGCTTTCAAAATCTTTTATATTTGACACCAGTACATTCTCAAGATTTCTTTCTTGAATAGTCTCTTGCGGTAAAGGTGTCGCTATTACTTTACTGCTTGGATCGATAACAGTAAGACCGTTTGCAGTAAGACTTTTAATAGCAGCATTTCTAATGTCTTCACTACTTATTTCCCCTTGTGCTAAATATTCAATTTGTTTTATTCTATCGTTGTATCTTTTGAGTACATCATTAAAAGGACCTTCTTTAAGACTGTAGTCAAAAACTTGCACAGCTCTATTAAAGGCTCCGCTTTGATCTGCTCTTCTTACAGATATATTATCTGTTACTGATCTGATCAAACCTCTTCCTGCTTTTACTATCGATTCTATAGGATTTGTGGCAGAGAATGTATCTAAAACACCAGAAATATCTGGAGAAGTTTGAGGTGTTCTTCTTACAAATATGTCGAAAACAGACGGCTGCTTCTCTAATACAAAACCTTCCGGCGTAGATATTATTCTTGCATTAACAGGAGCTGAAGAAGATCCTCTAAAAGCCACTGCCGTATTCATCTGTGCTTTGGCTATTTCTCTCAATCCCCTTCTTGTATGATCGTCGCCTGAATTTTTAATACCTGTAATAATAGTAGAAAATTGAGAAGCTGCGTTGTGTATTTGTTTTGAAGCTTGATCAATAGACATATTATTAATTGTTCCAGAGATATTCTCAGGATCTTCTCCAGCAACAGCATCGCTATTTTCAAGCATAGCTCTACCAACTGTTAATCTGTACTGCTCATCACTCCCCGGATTGGTTATGATTGATGATAAAGCTGTGTAGTTTAATTGTCCAAAAGGTTTTCTTCCTTCTACTTCTCCTGGCAGTTTTGTGGTTCCTTCTTTTATAATGCTCTTTGTTATTGCATTGATCATGTTAGAACCTTCTGTATCTCCCAGCATAATTTCAGATAAAACAGACATATCACCTCCAGCACCTACATAATTTAGGAAGAAATTTCTTTGTTCTGCTGGCATATTCTGTATGGTTGAATACCACTTTTGAGTTGCACTGGCTTCGATAACATTTCGTTGATATTTAGAACTTTTCTCATGATATTCTGTTTCATCTAATAAGCCGGCTGTAGCATTATCTACAACACCTTTAACAAATATTTGATATTCTTTAGCGCTCATGCCTTTTGTAGCAGGAATTGCTCTGGCTACTTCGTATACATTTTCATATAAAGCTTGTTTATCTTGAGGAGTAAACATTCCTGTTTGATTAAAACGTGCTCTTATTTCTTGTATCATTCCAAAAGCAGCTTGTGTACTGGCATTTCTTATAGAAGCTAAACGGGCATTATCATCTCCCTGTAAAAAATCAATAGGTGACAGAAGTTCATTTGCAGCTTTCCAAGAATCCTGCATTTGTTTTCCAGCCTGCGCCATTGCATCAACGCCATCATTTGCTACAGACATACCCATAGAGGAGGCTGTATCAAGATATGATTGATATTCTTTATTTGCTTTATCAGCTTGCATTTTAGCTCTTTCTTCAAGCTCATAACTGGCCACAACATCATAGCCGTATTCAGCTTTTATGCCTCTTATTTCAGATCCTTTAACAACATTCCTATATTTTCTGTCAAGATCTTTTACTTGTATTCGGGCCTGCTCAACAGAAATATTTCCGTTTTGAACCATCTCGTCTATATCCAGAAGTTCATTTCTGTATTCTCCTGCTCTATCAATCTCCTGTGGTTTAAGAGCTTGTATTGCAGATGTAGCTGCATTAACAAAAGTGTTTAAGCCACTAAAATCTCCTGAAGTTTTTTCGTTAGCTCTGTTGCCAGCAAAAATACCTTGCTGAACATTGCCTGTAAAATCAACATTAGCCATTATTTATCCCATCCTTCAAATAAACCTTTTACAACAACTCTATCAGCCAGCTCAGCATTGCCTTGATACTTAAGGATACTATGAAGCAATCTTGATTTAGTTGGAACATTAGACTGTTTTAAGTCCTGATATAACTTATTCATTATACTTCTTCTTTCTTTTGGTGTCAATTCCTTAAATTGCAGTTCCTTTAAGTAAGTGAAATACTTAAAAGCTGCTGCATAGGTTTCTTCATCACCGCTTACATTTCTTTGTGCTTGCAGCCAAGCAACTCTTAAATTTTCATATACACCATCAACAATATCTTTTCTAGATAATTGATAATAAGCTCTGTTCAATTCTTGCGTAGAGATATTATCAAAGCCGAATGCGTATAAGAAAGCTTCAAAATCATTATTCAATTCTTCATTAACAAGGCCTTTAGAAGTATACGTTTTGTGAGTGTCCATTGCTAATTTAGCAAGAATAATTCTGTTAGCAACAGAGGGAAGATTCTTTTTTATTGCCATCTGTTTAACGGCTTCAGTAAAGGTATTGATATTTCCTCCATCGCTTTTATAAGCATTGAAAGCATTCCAAGCTTCAGTAACAGTGCCATATACTTTTTTAGTAACACCTGCTAAAGCAATATTATCTGTTATACTTCCATCAGCAAAGCCAAAGAAATCTATGATATTGTCTATATATTCAGGACTTTGTCCATTCATAAGACTGATATTAAAACCCGCTTCCTTAGAAAGATAATCTAAACCCCCTAAAAATACAGCTTCATTAATTTCTCTTACTTCATTATCATCTAAATCAGTATGACTGTCTATTAAATCGTATAACCAAGCACCTGTTGTTGCTCCTAAGAATCCTTTAGAACCTGTTAAAGCCATAGAAGTTATACCAAGACGCCACTTTTCAGCAGATGTTAATTCTCTTCCAGCCATGGCTTCAACAGCTCTCAGATTGAAACCTTTCATTTGAAAAAGAACCGCACCCAATCCCTTTAAGGATGTTGATTGTAATCTCGATACGCCTTGTCTTCCCATATTCATATACAACGTCTGCTGCCTATTTAATATTTTAGCCAGTTCAGCTTTAGAAATATTTGAAAAATTTACATTTCCATTCTTCGACATATACTCCAAAGCAGCAGTTGTTGCAGCATGCACTCTGTTATACATTTCGCCAGTTCTGAAAAAGAATTGCGATGCATGCTCCCAATTTTTACTGTCTTCTCCAAATCTTTCAAACGCACCTGATAAAGTTCCGTAGCCATAGACATCTAAATGCTTTACATTGTTAACCAGATTCTCCCACCATGCGGAAGTTATGGAAGGATCTTTAGCGGCATGAGAAGCAATTCTGGCTGCTTCTGCGTAAGTATCCTTATTCATTTTTCCAATACTTGACATGATCATAGGTGTTAAAACAGCTGCTTTAGAGCCTGCTATAGGGCTCATAGATATAGCATTAATAGAAGATAGTGCTTGTTGATGTAGCTGCCTAGGATTGAATAAGCCTAAGTAATAATTAAAAGTTAAAGCTCTCCATGCTTTTATCGGATTTAATTTTCTTAAACTCTGATATATTTTATCAGGTCTATATCCTCTTTCTCCTAAATGAAGTGTGTTAGCTAATGAACTATCTGCTATAGCGTATGATAAAGATCTGAATGCTTCATCCAATTTCAAATCTATAGAGGATGGGGAACCCACCATTATTTTATAAATATCTACTGCATGATCAAAATCGTCAATCATTCTGGCAATCTTAGGATCATGTGTTGTATTTGAAATAACTGTTCTATTTCCTCTGGCGTTTCTTGTTAATATTTGCGAAGGTGTATATCTTTTAACAGCTCCACTTTCCAATATTTCGCCAAAGGTATTCACAATATTCTCAGCAACAATCTGCGTATAGCGAGCACCAGCAATATTCCTGCTTATCTCATTTATAGCATTATCTATTTCGTCATCAACATCAACCATTGCTGCAAAGACACCTCTTGTGTTTAAGAGTCCGTCGCAACTTCTTCTAAGTCTTTTTAAATTAGATTGAATATTGTCATCCACTATTCCGTTAAGCGTTTTAATAGCCATTACACCTTCAGCAGTTTCATCCCAAAAAGAAGAACTATATTCCTTGGCAACATTTGTTATCTCGCCATCAGCGACAACTTCAAAAGGATTAACAAGATCTATAATACCTTCAGGATTATCAGATGTTCTTATCTCTTTAAGAAATTCTTTAAGAGATCGCACTTTCAAAGAATCTTGAGTTCCTTTAACAACTGCATCATTTGCTTCTTCATAAGACACTTTACCAGACAGATACTTTCTAACAATCTCCATAACACTATTAAGTTTATCAGCCACAGACTTTAACGCTCTTACATCTGTGTCAGCTAAGAAAGTTTGTGTAAAAGCAAGCTTGCCATTTATAGTGTTTGATTGTTTTAGAAAATTAGTTCCGTCTGCATATAAATGTCTGAAACCTGGCTTGTAACCTATTACAATTTGAGGTAATTTATTTACACGTTTAGTCTCATTCTTTATAAGAACATACTCAGATCTGTTAATAGGCTGCATAGTATGATATAAAGAGTATCCTTTATTCTTATATGCTTTAGCTACATCTTTAGTAAGATTGACAACATTTCCTTTTATATCTACAACGTATTTATTATCAAGCCATGTTGTAGATAAATCTATTTCACGACCAAAAAAAGATATATCCTCAGAAGAAATACCGTTGTATCCTAACTGATCTAATTCAGTTCTTCTCGCTTTATTTAGGTGAGTCCACGAGATATCTTCAAGTGTTCTTATTTTATCATAGGCATCTGCAATTTTTTGTGAGAAACCCCGATTTATTAACTCGTCTGTATTTATAAATCTTTGCTTATGTCTTGATAAATTAATAAGAGAATCTAACAAATCCTTTTCTGAAGATTGTAATTTTCTAACAGAATCAACAAACTGTCTAAGAATTTCTCTAGAAGACCCTAAGGACTGAACAAATAAAGCGTTAAGCTCATTTATAGTTGTTGGCACTGTGCCTTTTGTAGAAATTTGTTTCCACAGTTTATCAAACAAAAATGGAAGATCTGTTCCATAGGTTGTTTTGATTGAGCCATTTTGAGCTTTAGTATAGTCATATACAATCTGCCCAATTCCCTTTTTAATTTCCGTATTGGCGTATATATAATAGCCTGATTGATCTCTTTTAATCATGCTTCTTGTTCCTGAAGGAAATTTCAAAGTTTTTCTATAGGCATCAGCTTCTTTGAAAGTTCTAAAAGATTGGGTCCAGTTTTCACCTCTGCCCATTTTCACAGTAAGCTCAGACCAATCTGCTCTATTAGGTTTTGTAGTTAATCTTACTAAATCTTGAAAAGCATACTCTGGTAATTTATTTGTCGAAGAGATTTCTTTTGCATAATTATTTATCAGAGCTTGTTTCGCTTCTTCTGCAAGCCCTTCAAATTGAGAACCTAATGTATTTATGTATTCTTCAACTGCTTTGAAATCTCTGGCCCTCTTAGCTGCTTGTCTAGATAATGGCTCATTAGCAACTTGAAGAGAATCAACAGAATCAGTTGCTCTCAATGCAGATACGAAGCCCTCCTCAAGAAATTCTTTAGAAAGTTCCGGGGCTTCCATAGAAATATCGGTGTTATTCAAAAGTTCTCTGTTAGCTTTTACAGCTCTTGAAGCCGATACTTTATCTCCTATGTGTTTTGCCATTTTAATAGGGCTGGAAGCTATAAAATTAGCAGTCTTAATACCAGCAGGCACAAAAGGAAAAGCTGCTTCAGCGCCGCTATAAGCTCCTTTAATAGCACCTTTTATTCCTCCGGATGCTCCTTTAATGGCTCCTGTAAAAGCACTTGCACCAACTAAACCTACTTCTAAACCTTGTGTGTACCTATTAGTGACATAATCAGGGCTTTCTATAGTTCTCCAAAATTCTTCTCTAGCTCCAGCAGACCACCCATCTTCTTTCAATTCTTTATCTTTATCTTCTACCATTCTATAAAATTGTTCTACAGATATAGAAGGATCCTGCATTAAAGCATCATAAAATTCTCTTCCTCTTCTTTGTATAGAAGAAAGTTCCAATTCTTCTTGAAGAGTAGTATCAGGATCTGCCATTGCTTTTACAGCGCGATAAAACAATTTAGGATAAGAAGCCCAACTATTCCCTCCCTCATACATCTGCGCTAAACGAGCATTATCCCAAAACGTTAATAAATGTCCTTTGCCATCGTATAATTTTTTAGCAAAAGATTGATTGCCATATTCATTATTAACTTCTTTTACTTTTGAAGATAATATAGCTTCTTTAGAAAGATAATTAGCATTTATTTCCGCTATAATACTCTCTGAATCAAATAAATCTGTTACATCCTCATTATTTTGAATAGCTTTAATAAGTTCATTATAGCCCATTCTATTATAAATAGCTGACTTTTCTTCAGGTTGATAATTATCCTTCCACGTTTTATAAGCAGCAGCAGCTACTACAGGATCAGAAACACCAGCTTTATTCAAAGAATCTATCAATCTTGCAGAATCTTCTGAGAATTCTTGATATGAATCTCTAAAAGCAGCCGAAGAAACATTGTCGAAATCTTCTTTAGTTGTCATCGGTATATCCGGGTATCCCGCAGAAGCAGCAACAGCTGTCAACTCTTTAGAGTATTCTTTTGAAATCGTCTGATCTTGCTCAGTGTTTATATCCAAAGGATAAAATTCCGATATAGGATTAGGATTATACATTTCCATTTTATACTATTCCTTTATAATTTGTATTGAAAACAACACTTTGTCCCTGAGGATAAGGAGTTATATTATAATATCCTGTTCTATTCACAGCAGTGCTTTCAATTTCAGCAGGCTCTTTTTGATTTGAAAACGTTTGTATCATAGACACTCCCAAGGAGCCTAAAGAATTATACAACGATCTTTGATAATCATATCTTTCAGCTTGACCTGATAGCTTTCCTATTTCTCTAGATAATCTGGCATCTGTTAAATATGTGCTTAAATTATGTGTGAACTGACTGCCAAGAGATCCATAAGCACCCGCAGCAGCCGAAGTATATTCTGCACCAGATGCTACAGATGCTGCTAAAGAAGCTGCTCTTTGTATACGAGTTTCTCTAATACTTTGCAGAATGTTTTCTTGCTCTCTATTAAATTGTCTTTGGTTTTGTAATTTAGCAGCTTTTCTTCTTGCTTTTTTAGCTTTATTGTTGCTTACAAGACTGCCTACACCTCCTACAAGAGAAGCGACACCGCCTGCTATAGCTGCATAACTTACCATTTTTGTATTCTCCTTGTATAAAAAGTTAAATTTTGCAATCTGAAATCTTTTGTTCCATCGCTTTCTAAATAAATTTGAACAGCTTTGCCAGTTCCTCTTGATCTGGTTTTTGTTTGCACATATTCAAACTCCATAAAATCAGGCTCAGTTCTATACAGTTGTTGTTTGCTATCCCATTTGAAACTTTTGGGAGAAATTGAGAAATCCCATCTATTTGAAAAGAAACACCCCGAAGGAAATAAGTATTCTCCGTTAGCTAACTTTTGCTCTTCAGTTCTGCTAAATGTTGTCAAAACATACGGGGTCTGTTTATTTTGATAATACTGTGGTGTCTCTCCTTCTCCTGCAAAATTATAGGGCCTTGATAGTAAGAAGCTCTTGAAAGTACTTCCATTACTGTTAAGAGCTAAATCCCAATCCTTATACCCTTTGCTCCAATAATCTGCAAAAGTTATTTTATTCTGTGTTTTATCAAAAGCGATATAAATTATATTCTGATAAAAATCTTTATCTTTAATAGAATCTATAACAACATCTTGATTGTCTGCTTTAACAGTTTCTCCATCAGCACAAACAATTATTGAAGGAGTTACCGAGAAAGGTTTCTTTGTTACAAAAAAATCTACAACAGCAGGAGCTTCAAAAATATTTGATCCATTTCCTATCTTCCAAGGCATAAAAGATTTTCTTCGCATATCTAAAACAAGAGCACAATCATAATTATGAAGATCATCTTTGTTGGATGGATAATACCACATAACTATTTTATTCAATGAATCATATACACTTTTCACTCTCTGCTTCGAAAAATCTTCTATACCATCATAATATGTTTGTATTGTGCTATAAGTAATATTAGTGATATTCAAATACCCGGTATCTTCTGTTGGAGATATGTTATATATACCTGTATCAGACCAATAGTATAAACCATCTTCTGTATTTACAATTGAATATTTGGAAGAAGTACCGAAAGAAGCAAGCTGATATTGTGTAAAACCTGTAGCAGAAAAGAAACCATTCTGTGTACCTGCTATCGCCCAAATAGCATCGTCTCCAAACACAACCAAGAATTGCCCGATTACAGCTAGCCTTATTCCTCTTCCTATTTGCGGCATAAAAATATGCCCGCCATCTGAAGCAACTAAATCTGACAAAGTTTCAGAAGAAGGATCAGCATCTTGATAACATTTTTCAGAATTGCGGCTATCCTCCAAAAGTATTTGAGTGTATAAGAGAGTGCTTCCTACTAAATAGAATAAGCGCCCAGACCAAAATACACAATCTGTAACTCTATAATTTAGCTTTTTATCAGCCGGTAATTTAGAAACACCTGAAACAGTTTTTCTATTGGGATTAAAAAAATCCAATATGTATTTTCCTCTAGGAGCTTGTGTTGTTCCAAAACCTATCTTTAACAAATTCTCTGGAACAAAAGAATCTGTTAAATTTGTTTTGGCTGCAAACCATTGCATAGCATGTGAGGGATACCTGTTATTTTTAGAATAATATGAATTGATATTGTTTATATACCAGCCTTGATTTTGAAGATTGTACTGATGCTCTGGCGTTAAAGTTGCAGGAGTTGTATCAACTTCAACAGCTTCTTCGTATACTCCTTCGATATCTCGTATTCTTAAAGAATACTTTTTTTCCCGATAGCTCGAAGAGCTTTGCGCATTTCTTCCTCCAGATGAAGTCGAAGCGCTTTGAACAACTTTATAATAAGGACCGTCTCTAAATAAATAAATATACGCAAATTCGTAACCATTATATTTAGTATTATCATCAGAATTTGGAGCAGTGAATTCTATAAAAGAATTATGCCACTGATCCTTTCCAGACACAGTTGTCTTTTTTGCAGTGAACCCGAATCTTTTTGAAGATGCTACAGAATTGAATACACTTACTACTTGCTTAACTACATCTATTCCAGAATCCCAAAATCTTCCAGAAAAATTTTTTTCATCAACGACATAAGATATAGCAGCTCCTAATGGTTTAACAGAAATTACAACAGTATCAACATAAAATCTATAACTAGCTTTTGACCATGGAACTTGAAAAGGTATTGATGCAGTAGCCTTTTTTGCAGGTAAATCTTTACCAACAGTGGTCGGTTCATATGAATATTTAATACAATCGATGTGTTCTCCTGTTATGTACAAATAGCCGTAAGCTTCTGTAAAAGTTACAGGATACTTATAATACTTATCGTCGATTTTATAATCATTCAGATCTATAATAGAATCTGTTAATTTATCAGATATCGGCTTACCTTCTGATGAATACAGATATATATATCTTCCACATTGCAAAAGGTACACAGGCGGATTAACTTTCCCCGGGTTGGACCAACAGAAAGAACTGAAAGCAGTGTCGTCAAGTCCTGTAGTAATAACAAAATCATTATACTTATAATCTTTTTCAAAATCTATTCCGAGTCTTCTGGCTCTTATACCATCACTAAACATTCTGCAATTTAATTCATCAGAAGTGTATGTTGGCAAATCTAAAAGATCATTTATTTCTGTATTGATGCCTCCAGAAAAAGGAGGAACAATTCTCATTTCATAGCTAGCCATTCTTCGTACTCTTTCTTAGCTTTATCATAAAGTTTTTTTCTTTCAGAGATGCTTTTGGTCCCCCTCTTTAGCATGATGCTCTTCATCAGCTTATCAAAAGCTTCTCTTTCTTTCATCGCATTCCATTTAAGTTCTGCTGATTTTCTACTAATGTACTTATCTGAAAAACCTTTTATATAATAAAATCCATTAATAAAAACTATTTTTGTAGATAGCCCTTTATAAGTATAAACGCCCAAATCTTCTACCGTAGAACTTACGGTTTTTCCAAGTAGTCCCATCTTGCCCCTCTATTCTTCTATCTATCCTAGATGTTATTATTGTCTGCTTTCTTGCTCTGTTAACTTCTTGAGGATTGCTTTCAGTTTTCAATTCCATCAAAGCATTAACCTTAGACAAAGAAAGCAAAAGAGGAAAATGAATTGTGTTCATATTAGGAATAAAATCATCTTCTAATATAAACTCTGGCATAAATGTTCCATATACTCTTACTTTAGATTCTTGTATTGTATCATCAAATCTTTTATCAAAGCTATCAAATACCGCATATTCATCATTGAGTATTGTAAAAGTAGACGGATGCTTGTTTGTTCTAACCCTGAATTTTACGCCGTTATAATCTACAATATCCATGAACAAAGGATCGCCTGTAGTATTATCAAAAGTTTTATTCATGTTGCTTTGGATTCTTATAAAATCTTCTGGTTCAATATACGATAAAGATGTCCAATTATCCGTGGCCTCGTTGAAGTATTCTATTGAATTTATATTTATAACAGGCTCCTTAAATTTAAGATATGTCGGATGCGAATCAGGATCTATAATAGAATCTAATGTATAGAAGTTTTTTTCTACTCTTATCTCATTCCTTATTAAAAGATCTTCGTAAGTTTCTTTAACAATCCTCGCTATTTGCATAGATTCTCTTGTATCTGAAATGCTAGTTACAGTTCCTGCATCAATATACTCAGCAATTCTTTGAACCATTTCCAATAATGTTTGTTTTTTCATTTTCCTTACCTTTTTATTTATAAAGAGTATATCATACTATTAAATATAAATCAATAAAAAACTCTTGACAACTTTATAAAACATTGTTATAATGCACCTTGGGTGCGGCAGGGTGATATAGTTGTTATAATACTATAACAGACTGTTAAAGACTCTTTAACAATACTATAACAGACTGTTAAA
>ENA-OYYA01000050-OYYA01000050.1-human-gut-metagenome-genome-assembly--contig:-NODE-50-length-13056-cov-4.380894_pt1 | contig 13056 bp, 10 predicted proteins | sample MGYA00244060_ERZ653442 | MGnify/ENA primary metagenome ERZ653442 (study PRJEB26926, sample SAMN06165111) | human gut metagenome | biome: ENVO:00009003; feature: ENVO:2100002; material: ENVO:00002003... | reverse complement strand
ATACGAGATTAGCGAGTGTCTCGTGGGCTCGGAGATGTGTATAAGAGACAGCTCAGCGCCAACGCGGGAAGCTACGGGCGGCAGAATGCCGGAGTGAACATGAATTACGGTTGGGACAGGCTCAACATTTTCGGAGGATACACTTTCCGCCGCGACCGCTACGACCGCAGCATCGCAGACCGCCGCACGTCGCCGACAGACATTATCAACCAGACCACCTACGGACTGGGGCGACCCGTGTCGCACACCTTTCGTCTTGGCATGAACGCAGCGCTCACCAGCCATGACTGGCTGGAAGCGGCAGGAAGCTACAACCGCCGCCGTTTCAGGCGCAACGAGCGGGTGGAGTCGGTAACGGAAAGCACTGGCGGAAAGCTCTCAGAGTTTTATCTGCGCGACCGCGATGCACTGGCTAAGGAAAACATGTGGGAAGCCACCCTTAAATACTCCCACCGCTATGGCAAGGACTGCGAGTTGGGAGCCGACTACGCCTATTCCTCGGAGTCGGAAGACGAGATAAACCACTACTCCACACAGAGGATGAAAGGAAATGAAAGGAACGATGAGGCGGTATGGGACGCCAACTATATGCACATGGCGAGGATTTACTGGCAGCACCGTTTCAACGGCTGGATGAAGCTCATGTCGGGATATGAGCTGGAGCATCTCAAGGCAGAACAGAACTACCATGTGGCTGACTGGGACGGCAGCGGCTTTATACCCAACACCGTGCGCAGCAGCGACTTCACCCATCTCATGACCCTCCATTCGCTCTACACCACACTGGACATGGCGGCTGGACAATGGACCGTGACGGCAGGGCTGCGCGGCGAATATGCTGACATCTGCAACAGTCTGGCCTCACAGCATCGGAACCTTTCACAGAGTTACCTCAACCTATATCCCACGCTGCATCTGTCGAGGGCAACGGGCAGTGACGGCAAACTGACGGTGAGCTACAGCCTGCGCGTAAACCGTCCCGAAGGCAGCGACATGAACCCCTTTGCCGAGCAGATAAACCCTCTCAGCCTTGAGGCGGGCAATCCAGACCTGAAACCCGAAAAGATACATTCGCTTGAGGCGGGCTGGCTGTGGCATCCCGCAATCGGCGGCTCTCTGACGAGCACTCTGTATTACCGCTACATCGCAAATCAGATAACAACCGTGTCGCGATATATCGAATCCGGTGTGCTGCTCACCACGAAAGAGAACCTGCAGTCGGCACAAAACGCCGGAATAGAACTGATATGGAGCCTGCCCGCGGCACAATGGCTGGATTTCAACCTGAACGCAAACGGTTACTATAATCAGATTGACGCCTCCAGACTGGGATTCGGCAAAAACAAGGACACCTTCTCATGGAGCGCATTGTTCAACGCCAATTTCCGGCCGCTGAGCCACTACATGATTCAGCTCAATGCCCGCTACCGCTCGGCTACCCTCGTTCCGCAAGGCAGGCGCGACGCCGATCTGCGCATCAATCTCGGAATGAAATACGACATACCGGCGATAAATCTCTCACTAATCGCTTCGGTGACAGACTTGTTCGACACCTACCGCAAGTCATACACGCTCGACACTCCCGAGCTGAAGCAAAAAGTGGAAAAGCGGCGCAACCCGCGCATCTTCTACATCGGCGCTGCATGGCAGTTTGGCGGAGGCAATGGGAAAAGACATAATGCAAATGTGGAATATGATGAAGGACTATAGAAAACACCCGGAAAATATTATAAGAGTACTGGCTGTATGTGCCATAATCTTGAGGTCTGTTACCGTCATGGCGCAGACGGATTCTGTTTGCCGCGACAACACCATTGGCACGGATTCTGTCTCTTATAGGTTCGAGCCTCTCCAGCTTATTGTTCCCGGCACGCTTATCGGTGTAGGTGTGATAGGATTGGAAAGTGATTGGCTCAAATTTCAGAACAAGGAAATACGGGATGAGCTGCAGGAGAATATCGACCATAAACTCACGGTTGATGACTTCACGCAGTATGCCCCGATGGCGGCAGCCTACGGTCTTAGCCTGTGCGGCGTAAAGGGCAGGCACGGCTACGGCGACCTGACGATTATTCTTGGAACTGCCTATGCGCTTATGGGCTCCACCGTATATGCGATGAAGAACATCACCCGCGTGGAGCGCCCCGACGGCAGCACCCGCAACTCGTTCCCCTCGGGCCACACCGCCACGGCGTTTATGGGTGCCGAGCTGCTGCGCCGCGAATATTGGGACGTGTCACCGTGGATAGGCATCGCGGGATATGCCGTGGCAGCAGGAACGGGTTTCTTCCGAATGTACAACAACCGCCACTGGCTCACCGATGTACTCGCCGGCGCAGGCATCGGAATACTCAGCGTGCAGGCCGCCTACTGGCTATATCCCACAATGCACAAGGCGCTGTTTCGTAAGCGGCGCCTCAAGAACACGTACATCGCGCCATATCTGTCGGACACAGGCAAAGGGCTGAGCTGCACCGTGATGTTCTGAACGTCACGGGCGGATTGCCCACTTGCCGCCAAATCTGCCGCCAATACGCTTAATCAAGCCTAAGAATTTCAAAGACCTGTTTCTGACGAACATACGCCTCCATTATTACTCAAATCTGTTCAGCAGCCACGCGATATTCTGCCCAAGATTCTTCATGTTGGCAACACCTTCCTCATCTTTCATGGCTTCACCGGGCAATCGGCCGTATGCGATATTCCAATAAGTGGACCCCACGACATACATTTCTTTGTTGAGGAAGAAATGGTTGATGGTGTCGATGGTGTTCATGGCTCCGGCTCTTCGGGCAACGGCAACCGCCCCGCCTATTTTGTGGCGGAACATACCGGGATTGATGTCACTTACCACGCTGGCGCGCTCGATAACTGCTTTTAGTGTGGATGAAACATCAGCCGAATAGGTTGAAGAGCCAAGGATAATGGCATCTGCCTCGGTCATCTTTCGGTAAAGCTCCTGAAACATGTCATTGCCGAATACGCAGTTTCTCTTTCCTGCACAAGCGAAACAGGTTTTGCAGGGATTTATCGTATGTCCTGCCAACTGTATGTGTTCCGTTTCATAACCTTCCTTTTCCAGTTCACCCAATACAAGATTCAACATGTCCGCCGTATTGCCGTCTTTGCGTGAACTGCCGTTGATTGCCAATACTTTCATTCCCTTATTATTTTTTGACAGCATACTTTCAGCTGCATTTAGTCCACTTGCCGCCAATGCAGCACCTACGACAGCAGCTCCCATTTTCTTGAGAGCTGTGCGTCGGGATATATTCTTGCCTTCTGTCATGCTAATCTGATAAACGGTAAGTTTTTACTATTATTTTTTTAATACCAGTCGTGCTTCTCGTTACGGTTGAGCGTGGCAATCCGGGCCATCTCATCATCGGTAAGGGAGAAGTCAAAAATCGAGATATTCTCCTTGATATGGGCGGGATTGCTTGAACCGGGAATGGCGACCACTCCACGCTGCAAGTCCCAGCGGAGGATTACCTGCACAACCGATTTGTTGTGTCTGGCTGCAATTTCTGCCAACACCGGATCGCTCAATAGTTCCTTTTGATGTCCGCGGCCTCCGAGCGGATACCATGCCTCTACGACAATGCCGAGGTCGTGAAGATGCCTCACCACTTCCGTGTCCTGATAGTAAGGATGAATTTCGTTTTGCACCAACACTGGTTTGACATTTACCTTCGGCAAGAAATCATTTATCTCCTTGATGTAATAGCACGACACGCCTATCGAGCGTATCTTACCGGCTGCCACATATTTCTCCATTGCCTTGTATGCCTTCACGTCATCCGCGCCGGGATGATGAAGCAGCATGAGGTCGACATACCCGATATCGAGTTTGCGCAGACATTCCTTGATGGCAGCTTCGGGATTAGAGAACTGATTGGGATAAAGTTTGGTGGTCACGAAAATGTCTTCACGCGGCACGCCCGATTCACGGACGCCCTGTCCCACCTCCTCCTCATTGCCATAGAAGGATGCCGTGTCTATCTTGCGGAAACCGGCGGCGAGAGCCGCCTTTACAGAATTGACACATGTAGCCCCATGCAGGCTGTAAGTACCCAATCCGAGAATCGGCATGTCATAGCCGCTGCTTAACTTTACTGTCGGGGCATTACCGTTAGTGCCTTTCGGGAGGTCGAAGTCCCCTGCATTCTCTGGTTGCGGATCAGAATCTGGATTCGGCTTCTGGTCGGGAACAGGCGTAGGCTCTGCGTTTTTTACTTGTTCATCGCTTGGACTGCAAGCATTGGTTGTCAGCAGCAGCCCCGGTAACAACATGGATAATAACCACATATTCATAGCATTGTTATTTCAGATATTCGTTGAAGAATCCCTCTATCTTGTCAAACGGGATGACGGTCAGATTGTCGTAAAGGTCCGTGTGATTTGCGCCGGGGATAATCATCAGCTCCTTGTTGTCACCTTTCAGTTTTTTGTACGCGTCCTCGCCAAAATAACGGGAATGGGCTTTCTCGCCATGAATGATGAGCACGGCATTCTCTATCTCACCGGCACGGCTCATAAGCGGAAAGTTGATGAACGGAATGGCTTCTGTGGCATTGCGTACCTGATTAGAGTTGAGCGAGCGCTTGTGATAGCCGCGCGGAGTCTTGTAATAAGCGTGGTAGTCCTTGAAGAACTGCGGAGCATCGTCAGGCAACTGGTCAGGAACACCGCCGCCCGGTTTCGGGAAACCATTGCGGAAATCCTCAGTGCGCTGTGCCGCCAGCGTCTTGCGGAGCGCATTGCGAGCCTCTGCGTTGTCGGCGGCATCGAAATATCCGTTGGCACTCACGCGGCTCATGTCGTACATCGTGGAGGCAACGGTAGCCTTGATGCGCGGGTCGGCGGCTGCGGCATTGATGGCAAGTCCGCCCCAGCCGCAGATACCTATTATGCCAATCTTCTCCGAATCAACCTTGTCGCTGGTGGCAAGGAAATCCACGGCAGCCGAAAAGTCCTCGGTGTTGATGTCGGGCGACACCACATAGCGGGGAGTGCCGCCGCTCTCTCCTGTGTATGACGGGTCGAAGGCGATGGTGAGGAAGCCCCGCTCCGCCATTATCTGGGCATAAAGTCCGGCTGCCTGTTCCTTCACGGCTCCGAACGGTCCGCATACGGCGATGGCAGGCAGTTTGCCCGTGGCATTCTTCGGCACATACATGTCGGCGGCAAGCGTGATGCCGTAACGGTTACAAAACGTCACTTTGCTGTGGTTCACTTTGTCACTCTGCGGGAATGTCTTGTCCCACTCCTTTGTAAGGTTCAATGTCTCCATATTAACGTTGTTTTTTTGATTGTTCTGTGCAACGGCAGATGCCGCGACGGGCAGCAGCATGGTTGCGATGATTGTAAATTTTACTGTCGCTGTTCTCATTGTTGTCTCTATGTTTATGATTTCGGCTGCAAAATTACAACAAAAACCTCACAGCGGCATTACTGTGAGGCTCAAACATCGTTATCAAAAAGCTCAATATGGAAAAAGGGCTGCTTTTTATGCCAATACGGCAGTGGGCGACACGCCATACTGCCGCTTGAAGGCAGTGGAGAAATGCGACACGTTTTTGAACCCCACCTCAGCATATACATCCATCACCTTTTTCCCACCTTTCATCATTTTGCCGTAAGCCACCTCAAGCCGTTTCCTGATAAGCCATTTCTCGGGCGTGAGCTCGCTTATCTTCTTGAAGTCTCGTTTAAACGTGGCAAGGCTGCGTCCGGTGTAGTGAGCCAGTTCTTCCATCGTGAACTCATACATGTAGTTCTCGTTCATAAAGTCGAGTATATCTATCTTCCACGGCTCGTTGAAGTCAAACAGCATGGTGGCAAACCGCCTGTCGATGTGCAGCAGGGCAAGCAGTCCCTCCTGCAGTTTCAGCTGCATCAGGTCGTCGGCAGGCTTCACCTCGGGATTAAAGTATGGAGTCATCGAGGCAAACAGGCTCTCTATCTCCGCCGTCCTCGGCAGTTTCATCACCCCGGCATCCATCTTCGGAGTCTTGCCGGGTGCTTTCCACTGCTCCAGCCTGCCGTACATATCCCTCAAAAAGCGGCGTGTGAACATCAGGAAGATGCCGCAATAGCGCTCTCCATTGCACGTTCTTTTATACATCGTTATATGATGGTCGCGCGGAATGAACACACACTCTCCCTTGCCCACATGTATCTGCTCCTTCCCGTTGTCGAGAATCATCTCGCCAGAATACACATAGTTCATGGCATATTCGCGCGAGCGGTGTATGCAGCCGCTGGTGTCATCATAGAAAAAGCTGAAAAACACATCTTTATAATTAAAGATAAGTTTCATAGGTCCTAACTGTTCATCTGTCATAGTATATATATTTCTTTGGTTGCCGCAAAAGTACAAAACTTTTCTCAAAAGCTCACAAGCTGATTGTGATTTTTAAGGTAATTTAAAGGGGCATAATTTTACCCTCGTAGTCATGGTTGGACAGACATAAAAGCTTTAACATTATTATACACACTGCGAAAATTTCAGACAGCACCTTTTGAGTTTCCACCATTTCCACCATTTCCGCAAAGGTGGTGGAAATGGTGGAAACTCAACGGGAATCCAGATTACAACTCATGTTTTAGCCTCTAACGATTTTATATTCAGCATATTTTCCGCAACAATAATTATATAGGCTAAGTATCAAAACGATTTTAACCTTTTTATACAATATTCAATAATATATACAAATATGTATATCTTTACTGCATTGTCCCAACTTTTCCACCACGATTCCGCAAGGGTGGTGGAAATGGTGGAAATGGTGGAAACGTGTATTTTTTATTACAAGTTTTCACACTGCGGATTGCCGTCCAATGCCGAAATATTGATGCCGTAAAGATACGGTGTGCCGTAGTGGATGACGGTTATATAAGTATTATGCCAGCTGTCCCATAATATTCTGCCAGCTACCAAATGACATTCTGCCTACTGCCCCGCCACATTTCTTCAGTCATCAAAACAAATTTTATCGGCTAACCGTCTTCACCATAATCCACAGGTTATGTCGAGCCATACTATGATATTAAAGGGGCGGTATCTACACCTCCCCTTTAACATTTAAATCTTCTTGAAATTTTCATTGAAGTAAGAGCAATCCCCATATCCCATCACTTATGAAATATCCGTGAATAAATGGTGTTATGCTCTTGGCTTCACTTATGATTCCGGCTCTATGATACTTTTCTTAAGTCTTACTCCATAAATCTGACCTATCTGCCGACCTTTGTGAGCCACAAACTTCACTCTCACTTCACTCTTGCCCTCAAACATTGAAGTGGGAATGGGATAGTCAACGGTCTTGAACTGGGTGGTGCGCCATCGGTGAGTATTATTGACATTCGTAAGCAGTACATCGTCGATGAAGATATCAAACTCCGATGTGCGCCATTCGTCCTGTCCCCAAAATGTGAGTTGTAGAGTGAGGGAGGTTTCACCCTTTGTCTGCATCAGATAAGAGAAATAACTGCCGTCACGGGCATCACGATAGAACACACCTTCCGTACTGCCTTTTTCGGATTTGTCGGTCTCCATGCGGTGGTCGGTTTCCGGTTGCTGCTCTCCCGGCATCACCTTGTCAACAGTGGCAGCCTCAAGAGCCTGACTGGCTCTCTCCTCATCTGCAAGACGCTGGGTATACGCCTTATAGTCAGCATCGCTCAGTGCAAGCCAGTACATCATATAGCGCGAGTCATGGATTTCGAAGAACGGCTGAAGTTCACCGCCAGGTATGGCGTTCTCCATTCGTGTGGCGAGGGTGAAATGAAGCGGTTTACCTGCCACGGGACAAAGGTCATGAGCTATGTCGCCTATTTCTTTTGGCAAGAGAATGGGAGCCCTGTCAAGAGGAAGTTTCCTGCCGCCAGCATACTGTCCGAAACGGCTGTCATCGGCAATGAGCGAACGCAGGTCCTCTGTGCCTGTCTTCATTCCAAGAACAATCGGTCCATACATGATTGCCACGTATTGCGGCACGTTTGGCATACGTTCCACTCTGCCGTGCATAGGCATTGAGATGGCGATGCGGTCGCCTTTCTTCCATTTGCGACTGATACAAACGAAACCATTTTCTTCATATTGCTTGGCATCAAAACCGATACCCTTGACCTCAAAGCGGTCGCACCATGCCGGTTTTCTTATCTTCATAGTAAATGCGCCCTTACCCTTGGTGACGGTTATCTCCGATGTCTCGCCGTATGGGAAAGCCGTCTCCTGACGCAAGATAACGCCACGCTCACGCCAGTTAAGTTCTGACGCGACAAAGAGATTGACGTAAAGGGCATCGTCCGACGGTTTCACTCCTTTCTTGCGTGTCCAGATATACTGACCATATTTTCCATGGTTCTCCATACCTGTTCCCACACAGCACCACATAGCCATGTTAGCAGCGGAGTAGTTACGGTAGTGTCGGGGACGTGCGGATGTGAAATAGACATATCCTCCGTGTTCCGGATGCTGGGTCGAGAGTATGTGGTTGAACATCGCGCGCTCGTAGAAGTCGCCGTATGCTGCATTGGGATTGACTCTGTTGAGGAATTCAGTGAGTTTTAGCATATTATAGGTGTTGCACGACTCAGGACCGTCAATGTCGTTGACATAGTCGATGCATGTTTCCTTTGTTGGGAAATGCTCACGTCGGCTGTTTCCTCCTATGGCGAGTGAGCGCTGCTGAGTGACAATCTCCCAAAAGTACTGACTTGCGTTGTGCCATTGGGTATCGCCGTCGAGTTCGGCTATACGCTGAAAACCTATTACCTTAGGTATCTGAGTATTGGCATGCATGTTGTCAAGGCAGTCCTGATGGTTTACCATCGGTGTGAGCAACTGGCGGTGGGCGAAGCGGCGGGCGCAGTCGAGATAGCACCGTTTGTGTGTCATGGCGTATGCGTCGGCTATCACCTCGTCCATGCCTCCGTGCTCATTACCCAGCATCTGTTCCATTTGTTCGTCGCTAAGTTTGGAAGTAATATCCACCGCCCAGTCGCAGAATTTCAGAAATAACGATTGGGCATCCTCATTGCCGCAATAGAGCCATGCGTCACGTAGTCCGGCATACATTTTATGGAGATTATAAAACGGAGCCCATGAACTGAAATATGGTCCGAAGTCACCCTCACGGAATGTTGACCATAACTTCTTACTGTTTGGAAAACCACCCACGTAGTTCTTCGCCCATGCCTCTCCACGCTTGTCGTTGGCTTCGGCACACAATCTCAGCTCGCTGATCATATACTCCATACGCTCGCGACACGCCTCGCTGCCTGTAGCGGCATTTATGGCAAGTGCCGAGAGATAATGTCCGCCCACATGCCCATCAAGCCCATCCCAGTTGGGATAGGTGGGTTTGCGTGGCGTAAGACCTGCCTCCTTGCGGTAAGGCGCAAGCAGCCGATCACAATCATACTTCAGCAGGTTCTCCACATTGAGGTCACGTGCGTGTTTCAAAGCTCCGTCGAGCAGCTTGATGTCGCCCAATGGAAATTCGTCACTGTAAAGTTTGTCCTGAGCCATCGCTGTATATGGCATTATCAGGCAAAACAATCCTGTAAAAATTAGATTTCTGCTCATTTTTCAATAAACTAAATTATTATATTACAAATATTTTGTGCAAAGTTACTCATATTTTTCTAATTATGATTTATAAAAATGTATCATATTCTATTGAATTTATTTCAAACTTAAATTATCGGCTCAAAATATTGAGATATTTAAGACAAAAACTTGCATAATTCGTAAAAAAGAATTAACTTTGCCAACAAAAGCACGAATGACATGGAAAAGAAACAACTGAAGAGGCTGCCCGTGGGCATACAGACATTCTCCGAGATACGGAGCAATGACATGCTGTATATAGACAAGACTGAGTATATATGGAACATGATACACCTCAGCAAGTACATATTTCTGAGCCGTCCGAGAAGGTTCGGCAAATCACTGTTTGTATCCACTATTCAGTCTTACTTTGAGGGGAAGAGGGAGCTGTTCAAGGGACTCGCCATAGAAGAAAAGGAGAAGGAATGGACGGAATACCCTGTGCTGAGGTTTGACATGTCATTGGGCAAGCACATGGAGAAGGAACAGCTGGAGAGCTATCTGCTGTTCACACTTGAAAACAACGAGCGGCGCTTCGGTCTGTCATCTGATATAAAGGCTCCAAACGTAAGGCTGGCAAACCTTATCACTAACGTATATGAGAAAACGGGCAAGCAAGTTGTTGTGCTGATTGACGAATATGACGCTCCACTGCTCGATGTTGTGCACGAGGATGGGCAGTTGTCCGCACTCCGCAACGTGATGCGCAACTTCTACTCGCCACTGAAGGCTTGCGACCCTTACCTGAAGTTCGTGTTCCTTACAGGCATAACCAAGTTCTCGCAACTCAGTATATTCAGCGAACTGAACAACCTGAAGAACATATCCATGAATCCCGACTATGCCGCCGTATGTGGTATTACCAAGGAGGAAATGCTCGCCAGGATGTCGGACTACATCGACGATTATGCCGGTTATCAGCAGATTACCCGCGATGAGGCGGCAGAGGAGTTGAGAATGCAGTATGACGGCTACCATTTCACGTGGCCGTCGCCCGACGTGTTCAATCCTTTCAGCCTGCTCAACGCATTCCAGGACCATGAGCCCAACAGCTACTGGTTTGAGTCGGGCACTCCAACGTATCTCATAGAGATGATGAGGAAGTTCAATGTGCTGCCTTCGGACATCAAGCATCAGGAAGCTATGGCATCGGCTTTTGACGCTCCTACGGAAAGCATGAAGTCTATCACTCCATTGCTTTACCAGAGCGGATATATCACAATCAAGAACTACAACCGGCTATCGCGGCTATATACACTTGACATTCCTAACCGCGAGATACTTGTAGGGCTAATGGAGAATCTTCTGCCCAACTATGTTGACACCACATGGGAAGGAGGAATGACCACCATAGCCCGTATGTATCGTGCTCTCTACAACGACGATCTCGACGAAATGCTCCGCCTGCTTCAGGCATATCTCCTGACTGTGCCCTACTGCAACAACGCCGACTCCGAGGGACACTACCAGCAGATGCTATACATCATTTTCTCGCTCATGGGCAGATATGTAGAGGTTGAGGTGCATACGCCTACAGGGCGTGTGGATATGGTGATGCGTACGCAGAAAGCCCTGTATCTCATTGAGCTTAAGCTCAACAGGAGTGCCGAGGCTGCCATGCGGCAGATAGACCTCAAAGACTATGCCTCGAAGTTTACTCTTGACAGACTGCCAACAGTGAAAATTGGCATCAACTTCGACTCGGAGAAGCACACCATCAGCGACTGGGAAATAGAGAAATCATCAAAGACAAAAATACAATGAACAGGAAAACCGTAATAATCGCACTGCTCGCCCTCGTAGCCATGGCGGGACAGGCACAAGTAAAATGCCACATCGAGGGCGAGCTGCGGGACACTACACAGGGCAAGACCGTGGTTATCTGTCCAGCCAATGTGGATATACGCGTGTCTGACAACTACATCACCGCAAAGGCTGACGCACAGGGACACTTCTCCTGTGACGTGGAAACCGACAGGACAGAGCTTTACGAAGTTTTTCTGCACGAGCAATGGGAACAGGGCGCGTGGAGCAACGAGAAATTTCTCGCAGAGAACGGTGCTACGGTAAGGTTCAGTTTCGGTGATGACAAATGGAAGACCGTCAGCGGCGGTCCGGAGCAGACACTGAAAATAAAGATGGACGGCGAGGCGGAGCGTCTTTATCTGTCGAAGATGGATGCAATAGAAAGTAAGGTCAAGGCAGAGTTGGAGCCAAGAATCGCAGAGCTGAAGGCACAGGGAAAGAATCCGGAGGAAGACTCGCTGCTAATGAAACGCTATCAGGAGTTTATGACCGGATATGAGAAGATATTCAACGAGTATCGTGCCTGGGAACTGGGATACTATGCAGCCCATCCCATGCTGTACGCCCTCTACGACATTGCCGACCAGATGCAGTATAGCAGCAGTCGCCACGATGAACAGAAAACAAAGCTGATGGCTCTTTATCATTCGGCATACGAGAACTTTCACCCTGAAAATCCCGTCCACAACACCATCCGTACTCAGGAAGCAGCATGGAAACTGAAGCCCGGTCAACCATACATCGACTTTGAGGCACGTACGACTGACGGCAAAAAGGTGAAAGTCTCATCGCTATATAAGGGCAAGGTGGCAGTCATCGACCTTTGGGCATCGTGGTGCGGTCCTTGCCGCCGGCACAGCCGTGACCTCATCCCGATATACGAGAAATACAAGGACAAAGGATTTACTGTCGTCGGCATTGCACGTGAAGACAAAGTAAGCGACATGACAAGTGCCGCCAAGAAGGACGGCTACCCATGGCAGAGCCTCATCGACCTGAAGGATGAACTAGGCGTATGGCAAAAGAATGGTCTCAGCTTCTCTGGCGGTGGCATGTATCTCGTTGACCGTGACGGCACCATTCTCTCCACATCAACCGAGATCAGCAAGTTGGAGCCACTCATCCGCAAGGCTCTCGGAGAAGACTGAGAGCGGCTACTTGGTTGACAGGATGACTCCGCCGATTATCAAGGCTTTATCGAGTCTATCTCCTTTTGAAGCAAGTCGAGGAAACGTGCGGCATGAGCACCGTCCATCTGAGTGTGATGGAACTGGAATGACACGGTAAGCAGGGTTTTGAACCAGCTTTTGCGGTAGCGCCCCCATATCATAAACGGATTGTTGAATATGCCGCTATACATTCCCACGGCTCCGTCGATCTCATATTGAGCCAATGCCGACGTACCGATCACCATGCTGTCGGTAATGTCATGATTCTCGCATGACTCGGCTACCTGTCGCGTCAGACGTAGATAACTGCGGTTGAACTCTGCCATATCGTGGGAAAACGGAATGTCACAAGAGCTGACCTCCCCCATCGTGTTGGCTACAATGGTGTTGACGGCTATCGAATCATAGCGGATACTGTCTCTTATACACATCTCCGAGCCCACGAGACACTCGCTAATCTCG
>ENA-OYYA01000049-OYYA01000049.1-human-gut-metagenome-genome-assembly--contig:-NODE-49-length-13072-cov-3.803795_pt1 | contig 13072 bp, 11 predicted proteins | sample MGYA00244060_ERZ653442 | MGnify/ENA primary metagenome ERZ653442 (study PRJEB26926, sample SAMN06165111) | human gut metagenome | biome: ENVO:00009003; feature: ENVO:2100002; material: ENVO:00002003... | reverse complement strand
GTTTATGTTATCAGAGCGTGTGGGCAAGGGCTTGCCAATCTGGTTGCCGAAGGGCACCGACCTGCGCATCCGTTTGCAGGATATGCTCCGTAAGATACAGAAGAACTATGGTTACAATGAGGTAATCACTCCACATATAGGAAGCAAGAACCTTTACGTTACCAGCGGTCACTACGCTCACTACGGCAAGGACTCATTCCGTCCTATCACCACTCCTGAGGAGGGCGAGGAGTATATGCTGAAACCAATGAACTGCCCTCACCATTGTGAGGTGTTCGCACAGAAGCCACGCTCTTATAAGGATCTGCCTCTGCGCATCGCAGAGTTCGGTACGGTTTACCGTTATGAGCAGAGTGGCGAGCTTCACGGACTCACCCGTGTACGTTCGTTTACTCAGGACGATGCACACATATTCTGCCGTCCAGACCAGGTGAAGCAGGAGTTTGAGCGTGTGATGGACATCATCAGCACAGTATTCTCCACATTCAATTTTGCCAATGTTGAGGCTCAGATTTCACTCCGTGACCCTGAGGACCGCGAGAAATACATCGGCAGCGATGAGGTTTGGGAGAAAGGTGAGCAGGCTATCATCGAGGCTTGTAAGGAGAAGGGATTGAACGCCAAGGTCGAATATGGAGAGGCAGCTTTCTATGGTCCTAAGCTTGACTTCATGGTGAAGGACGCCATCGGTCGCCGCTGGCAATTAGGTACCATTCAGGTGGACTATAACCTGCCGGTGCGCTTCGGTCTGGAGTACACCGACGAGGACAACACCAAGAAGACACCTGTGATGGTTCACCGTGCGCCGTTCGGTTCAATGGAGCGTTTCACCGCCGTGCTTATTGAGCATACCGCCGGTCACTTCCCATTGTGGCTCACTCCTGAGCAGGTGGCTATCCTGCCTATCTCGGAGAAGTACAACGACTACGCAAAGCAGGTGGCTGCACAGCTGTCGGAGCAGGGCGTGCGTGCTGTTATCGACAATCGTAACGAGAAGATCGGCCGTAAGGTGCGCGACAACGAGATGAAGCGCATACCTTATATGATTATCGTGGGCGAGAAGGAGCAGGCTGACGGCACTGTGAGCGTGCGTAAACAGGGCAGCGAGGAGCGCGGAGTGCTCACTGTGGCTGACTTTGCAAAAAAAATCACCGACGAGGTGGCTGAGCAGCTGAAGGCTACAGACATTCGTCCTGAGGATTAAATGATGATGACAATCAAAACACGACGTTCCATACGTAAATATAGTGACAAAGAGGTGAGCAATGAATTGCTCTCCTCTTTGCTCAATGATGCGGCACGTACCCAGACCATGGGCAACCTCCAGCTTTACAGCGTGGTGGTGACGCGCAGCATGGAGGGCAAGGAGAAACTCTCGCCTGCACATTTCAATCAGCCTATGGTGAAGGGTGCCCCTGTAGTGCTGACCATTTGCGCTGATTACCGCCGCACCACCCGTTGGTGTGAGGAGCGCAAGGCTCAGCCGGGTTACGACAATTTCCTGTCGTTTATCAACGCAGCCAGCGATGCACTGCTCTACACTCAGACTTTCTGCAATCTTGCTGAAGAGTCAGGACTGGGACTGTGCTATCTCGGCACCACGGTGTATATGCCCAAAATGATAATCGAGGCTCTCAATCTGCCAAAACTGGTGATGCCGATAGCCACCATCACATTGGGATGGCCTGCCGAGCAGCCTGAGCTTAGCGACCGCCTGCCTTTGGAGTCGTTTTTGCACGATGAGCAGTATCACGACTATACTGCCGCCGACATCGACAAATATTATAAGGAGCGTGAGGCGCTGCCTGTAAATCAAAAATTTGTGGAGATAAACCATAAGGAAACATTGGCGCAGATTTTCACCGACATACGTTATACCAAGGATGCCAACGAGCAGATGAGCGCGGGAATGATGGAGGCTCTCAAGATGCAGGGCTTTCTCTAAAACGGAAAACTCGGTGGAGTTTTCTGTAATGACATCAGATTTGTTCTGAGCTCTTATAGTTCCTACATCTCTTACAGTTCCTACAACTCCTACAATTCTTACCGGCTCCTACAACTCCTACCTCAAAAATTGAGACAAAAACGGCGGAATTTTGAATAATATCAATAAAAACGAAAAAAAAGTCGTAAAAATTTTGTTAATTCACTGAAATTTTGTACCTTTGCACCGCAAAAATGAAGAGTGAAAAATGAAGAATGAAGAATTCTTAATTTAAACTCTTCATTAAACAAAGAATAAGTATCACCCAAAAAGTTGAATGAAGAACGACAACAGTAAGAACCAGTATCGTATAAACGAGCAGATTCGAGTACGCGAGGTCCGTATCGTAAGTGACAACGGATCAACAGTAATGCCTACAAGGCAAGCATTAGACATTGCACGCAATCAGGGAGTGGATCTCGTGGAGATTTCTCCTAACGCGCAACCACCTGTCTGTCGTATCATCGACTATTCCAAGTTCCTTTACCAGCAGAAGAAGCGTGCCAAGGAAATGAAGGCGAAGCAGGTGAAGGTGGAAGTGAAGGAGATACGTTTCGGACCACAGACCGATGAGCATGACTATCAGTTTAAGCTCAAGCATGCCAAGACTTTCCTTGAGGAGGGCAACAAGGTGAGGGCATACGTTTTCTTCCGTGGACGCTCAATATTGTTCAAAGAGCAGGGCGAGGTGCTGCTTCTGCGTTTTGCCAATGATCTTGAGGAGATTGGAAAGGTGGAGCACATGCCGTCGCTCGAAGGCAAAAAAATGTTTATCTACATTGCACCCAAGAAGGCTGGTGTGGCAAAGAAGAGCCAGCAGGCTATGGACCGCGAGAAGCGTGAAAGTGATGCCAAGGCTCAGGCTGTAGTAAATTTGGCAGACGATGCTCCTGCAAACGGCGGACTGCTTGCCAATGCAAAAATCAGTGCAGACGCTCTGAAGAAACTTCAGGCATCTGACGAGGATTAATAGAGAAACGTAGTGTGCGCAACGTCTTTGGTATATACGTTGCCACCTATATATATTAAATAACAAATTAAAATTTAAAAAACAATGCCAAAAGTAAAGACAAATTCCGGCGCAAAGAAGAGATTTCGTTTCACCGGTACAGGTAAGATTAAGAGACAGCATGCTTACCACAGTCACATTCTGACTAAGAAGACTAAGAAGCAAAAGCGTAATCTGGTTCACTCAGCTATCGTTGACGTAACCAACAAGAAGCAGGTACGTGACTTGCTGTGTCTCCGTTAATTATCTAAATTGTCAAACAGATTAAAAGTTAAGAAACTATGCCAAGATCAGTCAATCACGTTGCTTCAAGAGCAAAGAGAAAGAGAATTCTGAAACTTACCCGTGGTTATTTCGGAGCACGCAAGAACGTGTGGACCGTTGCTAAAAATACATGGGAGAAAGGTTTAACATACGCATATCGTGACCGCCGCAACAAGAAGCGCAACTTCCGCGCATTGTGGATTCAGCGTATCAACGCTGCCGCCCGTCTTGAGGGTATGAGCTACTCAGTGCTCATGGGTGCTTTGCACAAGGCTGGTATCGAGATCAACCGTAAGGTGCTCGCCGACCTCGCCATCAACAACCCACAGGCTTTCAAGGCTATCGTTGACAAGGTGAAGTAATTTGTTTATAAACATATGTATATAAAAATGCCTGGAGAAATTCTTCAAGCATTTTTCTTTTCTATAAACAAGTGCTACTTTTTTATCTTAGTATACTTTGCGGTTTATCTTAGGATACTTCCCCGTTTATCTTAAGATACTTTGTGGTTTATCTTTAAAGGCTTTTTTTCTAATCCACAACGATTGCGTTTCCCGACATGCGGGCTTTCACATTACCTATGGTGTTCAGCTTTTCAATAATCTCATTGATGCTGGCGTTGCGTGAAACCACAAAGTGCATTTTCTCTGTCATTGCCGCCTGTTTGTTGAATATTACTGAGCGGTTGAAGTTTTGTCCGAGTGTGATTAGCATGTCTACCATGTCCACATTGTCGAAATAAAAATAACCGTCGCGCCAGTTGGTGAACACGGTGGTGTCAACATTTCGTGATGTTATTTGTTGGTTGTCTACTTCTATCTGTTGACCAGGAACAATCTGCTGATGGCTTTCACTGGTGATAACCTCTACACTGCCGCTTATAAGTGTTACTGTGGTGGCATTATTATCTGTACTTTTTACATTAAATTCTGTTCCAAGCACTTTGGTTTCTACATCACCAGCTTTTACGATGAATGGATGGCTGCTGTCGTGAGTGACTTTAAAGTATGCCTCTCCCTCCAGAAAAATCTTGCGCTCTTTGCCTGTGAAATGTGACGGGAAACTGATTTTGCTTCCAGAATGCATATAGGCAATGCTGCCGTCGGGTAGGGTGATGGTGGCGCTTTCTCCGTATGGTACAGACAGTTCAACGTTGCCGTTTTGTGTTTCGGATTGCTGATAGTCGACGGGAGAGATTACTTTTATCATATCGGCGGTTTTTGCCTGCTTAATCTCTTTACCTTCAATGCTCAGGTGGAGGACGTCCTGTTCCTGTGCCATAAATACAGTGCCCTGAGGCATGGTGGCAGTCTGTTGTTCGTATCCACGCCACACCATGACAATTCCTGTCAGCAAACAGGCAGCAATAGTCATGATACTTACTGTTTTTGTAAATATCTTCCTGCTGCCGTGTGACTTGTGAAATGCCTGCAGCCTTTCTTCCACATTTATAGGTCGTGATTGCCGTTGCAGATATGAGCGCAGCTGCATTGCGTCAATGGATGCGTGGAGCAGTTGGTCATCGGCCGCCAGTGCCGTAAGGGCTTTATCGTCCATGTTCTCGCGCAGGTCGATGAACTGTTCCAGTTTCTGTTCGTCTATATTCATAATGATTTTATAGTTTCGTGTTTTATCTTATTATACGTTTAGCAAGCCGTTTTAGGTTACTTGTTTTAATATTCTTTTATTTTCTCTAAGTGTTTTTAGTGCCTTTATCATGTGCTTTTTCACCGTGGCAATGCTTATTCCCATCTCTTCAGCCACTTCTTTGTACTTCTTTCCATCCAAATAGCAGGCTTTCAGTATGCTGAATGTTGGCTCGCCGAGCATGCCGAGCATGTTTGCAAGCGTTTTGTCCAGCTCGTCCTGCCGCTCAAACTCCCGTTCCTCAATATATATGTCAATGCTGTGGCATGCGTAGCTTATATATTTGTCGCGTATTCTGCGCTTTCTGAGATAGTCAATGCATCTGTTGCGGATATTGGAATAGAGATAACCTTTTATGGTCTCTACCTTTAGGGTGTCAAGGTTGCGCCACATATCCTCGAACAAGGTGTGGGTGATGTCGTGGCACGCTTCCGTATCGTTCACATATTGCAGTGCGAAATAATACAATTGTGAATAATATGTGCGATATATGTTGTCAAAAATATCCTTATTTATCATTGCTTATATAAAACGCTGCAAATAAAATGCAAGCCAAATGCAATAAAGTTTACTTTAAATTGCTGAGGCTATGCTTTTATGCTGCAAAATTAATGAAAAAAAGTGAGAAAATTGAATTTTTAAGCGAAAAATATCGGTTTTGTGTTAGTTTTTCTATATATTTTTTAGCAAACCGTAACCTTTTAGGGTCTTTAGTTCGTAGTTATATGTGACGGTAATTTTTAATTATGTGTAAAATCAATAACCAATAAAAATAAAAAAATGAAGAAATTCGTAGTTTTCATGTTTCTGGCAGTCGGCATGCTTATGACAAGTTTGCCGGCTGTGGCGCAGAACGACGTGAAGCTGACTATGGAATTTAAGAATGAGCCACTCTCGAGTGCGCTGCTCCGATTAGAGCAGTCTTCATTCTATAAGTTCCTGTTCAGCTACAGCGATGTGGAAAAGGAGACTGTAAACGGCTCGGTGAAAGATGCCAAGTTTATGGACATTGTTGACTATGTGTTGAAAGGCAAGTCGCTAAAGTACACTGTCGATGGTAAGTTTATAACCATTACACGCACCACAGGCGCACAAAAGTCACACGACAGAGAAATTCGGACTGTGGGGGGGTATGTGTATTTCGCCGACACTAAGGATCCTGTTATTGGTGCACAGGTAAAAGTGTTGGGCACAAATCTTGTCACTGTCAGTGATTTGAACGGTGCTTTCCATTTCGACTATCTTCTTCCCGAGGGCAGCAAGGTGCAGGTGTCATACGTTGGTATGAAGACTGTTACCACCACAGTCAAGCCCGATATGAAGATTATGCTCGAGGCAGACACCAAGGAGCTGCAGGGCGTTGTGGTGACAGGTATTTTCCAGAAGGCAAAGGAAAGCTACACTGGTGCTGTGTCGTCGATTGACCGCAAGCAGCTCGACATGTACCGTGGCAGCAACCTCATGCAGACACTGAAGAATATTGATGCCTCAATCAATTTCCCTATCAACAACGTGGCTGGAAGCAACCCTAACGTGTTGCCAAACCTCAACATCCGTGGCTCGTCGAGTCTTCCTATGAGCGTTGAAGAGTTCAACACCAACAGCCAGCAGACTGTAAACGCACCTCTTATTATATTGGACGGCTTTGAGATTTCGCTTACAAAGCTGATGGACTACAACGACGAGCAGATTGAGAGCATCAACATTCTGAAGGATGCCGCAGCCACAGCCATTTACGGTAGCCGTGGTGCCAACGGTGTGATTGTGGTGGTAACCAAGACTCCAAAGGAAGGCAAGCTGCGCGTTACAGCTAAGGCTGGTATCAGCCTCGAGGTGCCTGACCTCAGCTCTTACCATCTGCTCAATGCGAGCGACAAACTTGAGCTGGAGAAAATGGTGGGACTCTATACAAGTGTGTCGAATCCGAGCTATCAAGTTAAGCTTGACCAGTATTACAATGAACGTCTGAAGGCAGTGCGCGAGGGTGTTGATATTGACTGGATGTCGAAGCCTTTGCGCAATGGTGTTGGTCAGCGTTATAACATTCAGCTCGATGGTGGTGCCAATGAGTTCCGTTGGGGAGCATCGTTGGGCTACAACGGCATTGAGGGTGCCATGAAGGGCAGCTCACGCCGCACAATCACCGGCGACATCACTTTGATGTACAGTGTGAAGAACGTTATCTTCCGCAACTACACCAGCGTGGCATCAAACAAGTCGAAAGAGAGCAAGTATGGCAGCTTCCAAAATTATGTTGACATGCAGCCATACAACTCTCCATACGATGAGAACGGCAACTTAGTGAAGAGCTTCCCTGACCTTACCCACAGCGGCACTCTGATTGGTAACCCTCTCTACGATGCGTCGCTCAACACTGTCAACGACTCTGAGTATTTCGAGTTTATCAATAACTTCTCTGCAGAGTGGATTATTATGGATGGTCTGCGTGCACGTGCCAAGTTTGGTGTCACAACTCATCGCAACACCTCAGATTATTTCCTGCCTGCCGAGCACTCTTACTTTAATACGGCTGAATACCGCACTCCGAGCGGCATGCTCAGAAAGGGACGCTATGAGTATGGCACAGGCAACAGCGACTTGCTCTCAGGTAATCTCACCGTGAGCTACTCAAAGACATTTAAGGAGAAGCATCAGGTGTATGTGGGTGTTGACTACTCTATCTCTGAGGAGAAACTCAAGAACTATTCATTTGTGGGCGAGGGCTTTACAAATGCCAATCTCACATTCCTCGGCAATGCCACACAGTATGAGCAGAACGGTGCCCCGACAGGCGACCGCTCTACTATCCGCATGGTGGGTGTGACAGGTAACGCCAACTATACTTACGACAACCGCTACTATGTAGACCTCTCTTACCGTGTCGACGGTAGCTCTAAGTTTGGCAGCGACAAGCGTTTTGCTCCTTTCTGGAGTGTTGGTCTCGGATGGAACCTCCACAATGAGAAGTTCCTCAAGGGCAACGATATAATAAACACTCTGCGTCTGAAGGCTTCTTACGGTATCACCGGCTCGCAGGACTTCACAACTGAGAATGTATATACTACTTATAAGTTCGCCTCTGGCGACCGCTATCTCAACTGGTCGGCAGCCAACATGATGGGACTTGGAAATACCCGCCTCACATGGCAGAAGACCAACGAACTTAATATCGGTATGGAGATTGGACTGCTTGAGCGCCGCATCACCGCCGAGGTGAACTGGTACACAAAGAAGACCGGCAACCTGCTCTCGAACATGGACCTGCCACTGTCATCAGGTTTCAGCTCATACGTTGCCAATGTGGGTGAGCTGAAGAACCATGGTGTAGAGGCATCGCTCAACGCATACATCATCCGTGACCACAAGCGCCGCATCAACTGGACCATCGGCGGACAGCTTGTGTATAACTGGAACGAGATTTCAAAGCTCTCTGATGCAATCATGGCTCAGAACGAGCTCTATCTTGCACAGAATGTCGATGTGAGCAACCTCTTCTATGTTGGTCGTCCTATGAACTCAATCTATGCCGTGCGCTCTGCAGGTATCGACCCGAGTACCGGGCATGAGGTGTTCCTCAACCGTGAGGGCAATGTCGTGAAGGACTGGAACGCTTCCGATAAGGTTTATCTTGGCTCTTCCGACCCACTGTGGCGCGGTAACATCCACTCTATGCTGATGTGGGGCAACTTCACATTCAACATCGGATTCTCTTATCACTGGGGCGGTAAGCTCTATAACTCAACATTGCGTAACCGCGTTGAGGTTACCAATGCCACCATTGCTGCCAAGAACGTTGACGAGCGCGTGCTCTCCGACCGCTGGAAGAAGCCGGGCGACAACACCTTCTTCAAGGGCTTTGGCTCAGGCAGCACCCATGCCACATCACGCTATGTGTTTGACGACAATGTGCTTGAGCTTTCATCTGTCAGCGCACAGTACCGTTGGAACACCGAGTGGCTGCGCAACAACCTCAGACTGGAGTCTATTGTGTTTGCACTCAATGCCAACAGCCTGTTCTACTGGTCGTCAGTGAAGTATGAGCGTGGTACAAGCTATCCTTACGCCCGCAACTTCCAGGGATCTGTAACATTGACATTTTAATTAAAGGAGAAACAGTAAAATGAAAACATCAATAAAGAATATATTTCATAGCACGGCAAAACTTACTGTGGGCGTTGCTCTTGTGTGCTCGGTAAGCTCGTGCAGCGACTGGCTCGATGTGAAATCAGACATGGTGGAGCGCGAGAAGGATATCTTTACCAGTTATGCCGGTTATCAGAGCGCATTGGCTGGCTGCTACACCTCAATGGGCAGTCGCAGTATTTACGGTGAGAAGCTCACCATGAACGACATTGAGCAGCTTGCCTGTCTGTGGTCAGAGCCTTCAAGACTCAATTACGAGACATTGTACAATCTCTATCATCATGATTACGACAATGATGAGGTGCGTGACGTGGTTGAGGCTATTTATGGCGGTCTTTACAACGTTGTTGTCCAGGCAAACATGATTATCAACAACATCGACAATGACGGTGTGATACAGGACCCGCAGGCACGTGCCGTGGTAAAGGCTGAGGCATATGCCATCAGGGCATTCTGTCATTTCGACGCTCTCCGCCTGTTTGGGCAGGTTCCAAACAATGCCCAGAAAAAGATTTCTCTGCCATATGCCGAGAAGGGAAGCATCAGCGAGCTGCCTGCATACTATGACTACGACAGCTTCGTGAAGAAGATAGAGGGCGACCTCAAAGTGGCTGAGGACCTGCTAAAAGACAATGACCCTATTATGGAATACTCATATGAGCAGCTTAACCAGAATGGCAACAATCCTGCCGATTTGGAGGACGACTTCCTTGAGTACCGCCGTTTCCGTATGAACTATTGGGCTGTGCGTGCCCTCAAGGCACGTATGTATCTCTACATTGGTGATACAGCCACGGCTTACACCGAGGCAATGGCGGTGATCAACGCCACACTCAACAATGAGAAGGTGGTGGAGCTTTCTGGTATTAGTAATACAAATGCAGGTTATTTTGCTCTTCCCTCAGAGTGTCTGTTTGCTTTGAGCCAGTCAAAGCTGATTGATTATTCCATCGATGTTTTGGGCGGTAGCCGTACTGACCAAGTGCGTGACGGTCAGCTGCATGTTACAAACAACATGCTCAACCAGCTTTTTGCCGATCAAGGTACCGGCAGCAACAACCGTTATCTGCAGGTATGGAACAAGGATGCTGCTAATAATCAAGGTACTAAGATGCCAACCATCCGTAAGTACTATTATGATGCCAACAACTATACCAGCAGCAACAGTGTCAGCACACTGCGCACCCAGCTTCAGCTTATTCCGCTGTTGCGTCTCTCCGAGATTTATCTCATAGCAATGGAGACTACAACCAATCTTACTGAGGCAAACACTCTGTATAAGGAATATATGATGTCGCACAATGTGAATGTCACCACAGATTTCGCATCGCTTGATGATGTGAGGACAGAGATAATCAATGAGTATCGCCGTGAGTTCTATGGCGAGGGCGTGATGTTCTATGTCTACAAGCGCATGGGCACAAAGAATATGCTATTCAATTTAAGAGAGGATATGAGCGAGGAGCTTTATGCCCTGCCTCTGCCGGAGTCAGAGTTTGACCCTAATGCAAACAACAAATAATACTCAACGACAATGAAAAAGATATTTTATATGATAGGTCTTATGGCAGCAGCCATATTCTCATCATGCGAGAAAGACCTGCCGCTATACAGTGACTCTCAGGCACGACTGAACTTTTATTATAAAGATAATAGAGTTTCCGACTCGCTTGTGAGCTATTCGTTCTCATATCATGGCAGTGTTCAGGAGGATACAATATGGTTTGAGGTGCTCACCATGGGATTCCCTGCTGATTATGACCGTGCCTTCGAGCTTGAGCAGGTGGATGGCGACGCTGTTGCCGGCACCCACTATGTCAGCTTCGATGATGCAACCATTAAGGAAAAGTTTTTTAAGGTGAAGGCAAATGCCGTGTCGGCAAAAGTGCCTGTGGTTGTACTGCGTGATGCCTCGTTGAAGGAGAAGCAGGTTAAGCTGGTTGTGAAAATAAAGGATAATGGCATATTTGCTCCAGGTTATGATGAGACCAACTATAAGATTGTTCGTATCACCGACAGACTCTCGAAGCCTGATGCGTGGGACGGACGTATGGATTATTATTTCGACCCATACGGTTCTGTGAAGCACCAGTTTATGATTGATGTCACCGGCGAGATGTGGGATGATGACTACATCAACAGTTTCATCGATGATTTCGGTTATGTATCCTATCTGAAGAGTAAGCTTAGAGTGGCATTGGAGGAAGAGAATGCCCGTCGTGCGGCTCAGGGACTCGACCCGCTTGCCGAGGCAGACGGTACACCAGTATCCTTCGGTGTTTGGTAATAAAGTGTTAACAGCTAAATAAAATGAAGAAAATGAAAAAGATATATTTCTTTATCGCAGCACTTGCAACAATGACAATGTTCTCGTGTATCGACGATGACTCAACCTACGCCAGCGGCGACATGATAAAGCTTGAGCTGGGCGGACTTGAGAAAAGCTATGATGTGGTGTCGTTCAGCAACGATGAGCTGCAGCTTACTCCTACCGTGACAACCTCGTTTGCCGAGGATGATATGGAGTACTTCTGGGCTTATTATGATGTGGCAAAGGCTAATGCATCCAATTCGTATAGCGGTGACACTCTGATGTGTGACACAATATCGCATGACCGTAACCTCTCGTACAGCTTTAATCTGATTGACGGCACCTATCGTCTGTTATTCTCGGCACGTTCAAAGAGCACTGGATATACTCAGACCATTGGCACCAATATTGTCTGTGCCTCATCGCTGTCACGTGGTTTCTGTGTATTGAAGGAGGATGCCAATGGCAATACCGACTACGACCTTTATAATCCGACCTACGGGACAGTCACTTCAGACGTTTTGAAGTCATATCAGGGCAAGGCAATGAGCGGTAAGCCACGCTGTATCGACGTTATCTATCAGATGGCATACATCAATGATGAGAACGATGAGCCGTCGGGTGCCAACATGCTGTGCATCACTACAGAGGATAATGATTATCAAGTGATTCGTGCCCTTGACTGCAAGACCATATTCACCGAGGATAATATCCACTATGAGCAGGTGCCGAACGAGATTCCATATCGTTTTGTGCGTGGCGTGTTGACTGAGTATTTCTTCACCAACAACGGTGTGTACAACTGTTATGCATACGATGCAATGGAAGGAAGTGGTGTGCTTGGAGCATTCAATGGCAACGGAGGCAGTGTTCACATGGTGTCGTGCCCAAGTGCCTTCAACAGTATTTTATACTGGAACAATCAGACAAGCTCTTTTGAATTTGTTGATTTCAATGGCGGTGTGTTCCCTGTAGCTTCTGATGTTGACGCTTATGAGACTGCTGGGATGAATCTTAACTGCATCGCTTGCGGACTGTGCACTTTCGGTGGTGAGATTCTGTATTTCCTTATGCAGGACCGCTCAAATCCTTCTAAGAAGTACGTTTATTATTTCACAGCCGATTTCTCAGGAGCTGTTCTTTCCGATGTTCGTGAGCTTGCCGACAATGCTCCATTTGCCAATGCCGAGCGATATGCCGTGAACGGACAGACAGCAGCCGTGGCTTATTATCTCAAGGACAATAAGGTTTACTCATACAATCTTGTTGACGCCTCAGACGCAGACAAGGAGCTCACCTTCAAAGGACTGCCCTCAGGCGAGAAGATATCTTACATCAGCAACCGCTATTTCAGCGGCGACAAGAACTTCGACTATCTCATTGTGGGAACTCAGACAGGCGACACTTACAAAGTGTATATGTACAGCATGATTGGCGGTGATCCTGTGGGTGACCCGGAGGTGACTTTCTCGGGTAATGGAAAGCTCAGCCGCATTGTGTATATTGACCCGGCGGCAACAGACTACACTCTGCCGGTGCTCGACCAGTAAAATGAATTTCTCTCTTTCAAAATCAAAAATAGCGTAGCAGGGGAGTGGCTTCTTTATGCCACTTCCTCCTGCTTTTTCAGAGAATGGTAGAATTGTTTCTACATATCCTGCCATTCTTACATTTCCTAAATATCTTAACAAAAAAATAAAAGAATTATGAAAAA
>ENA-OYYA01000048-OYYA01000048.1-human-gut-metagenome-genome-assembly--contig:-NODE-48-length-13078-cov-3.899639_pt1 | contig 13078 bp, 14 predicted proteins | sample MGYA00244060_ERZ653442 | MGnify/ENA primary metagenome ERZ653442 (study PRJEB26926, sample SAMN06165111) | human gut metagenome | biome: ENVO:00009003; feature: ENVO:2100002; material: ENVO:00002003... | reverse complement strand
ATCATCGACTTTTTGAGAGCTGATTTTAGTACGAATTGCGCGTTCCTCTTTGAGTAATATTTCTATTTCTTCGTTGTCTTTAGTGAAAATGTAACTTTTACAGCCCATTATCAGAGCCGCTAAAGAAACCACCACAAATAGAAAAATCCATAAAGTCCAATTTCCTTTCATTGCTTACATCTTTTAAATTCTTTTAAAACCTTATAAAATCTCGCATTATCGTTTTTATTGGATTTGCCATCCAACCTGTCACCCAACCATGACTCCACATATCTGCAATCAAGCAGGCGAGCCATAATGGCATTGTCGAATGGCGAATCCTTTTGAGAGAACAAAGTGTTCATAAATTGTTCATCATGGGTGAAAAAGATAATCTGTAATTTGTTTTTATCACCTAAGAACTTTTCCGCTCCTTGAGTCAGCACATCAAAGAAACTATGCAAATGACTCTTGTTCTTGTAATCATTGGCATAAAAAATGTCATCAAATACCAACGGGAAAATAAATTTACCACTTTTCATTGCCTTGAAATCAAAAGCAACAATCACGCAAAGACAGAACAAACGGAAACGGAATGTATTAAAATATTTATTGACAGGAATGTCATCCACAGACATCTCTATACCGTAATCGGGGAATACAACACCTTTTGTTAGTGGTTGAACTTTCAATACCTCAAGATTTTTCTCTATGAAAGGATTTAAAGTTTCCTTTATTAAGTCAAGAAAATTCTCATCAATATATTCCTTAAGAAATGATTGTAGCCCTTTACTAACTTCAACTCTGACCTGCTCCATCTGACTTTTCAACAGCTGTGGTTTCTTGATGGGGCTTGATGATTCCAATACCTTCTTGTTTTTAAGATAGATACTTGTTTTCGCCAATATCTCGTCTATTGGAAGTGCATTATTATTGGAAAGCATTTTCTCTATGGAATTAACAAGACTGATTATTTCCTGACGAACAGATTCACGGATGGAAGCCTCATCAATTGTGACCTGCTCAGAGGATTTTTCCTTTTTGGCCTTGCCGCCCTCTGCCGCTTCTTTTTTCTCTGAGGTAATACCCTGAAGGCTTTGCTGGAATAGCGAAAGCTGATTTTTAAACTGATTGATGGAGTAGACATACTTGATATCTGTTGGTAATATATCTATTAATTGGGCGATTGTGTCCAGCAAGTTCTCATCTTCCGTAAATAATGACAGACGTGTGTTCAATTTATTCTCCAGCTCGGTTAGTTCATCCTTTGCAGAATTGGTAAGCAATATGCTGCTGTCTCTGATGAGAGACTCAATTTCTTTTTTATGTTTGTCCAAATCATCAGAAATCAAGCTGTCGAGCAGATTCAATTTGTCTACGATTTCCTGATACATGCCTTTACCTTGTACAAAATTCATTATATCGGAGAGTCCTAAGGCATAACAGAAAAATGGAGTCCAATCAAACATCTCGCCTACTTCTCCATGAGCCATGTGCTTTGAGAGCTCATAGATACTGTTTTCTGAAAAGAAGAAACGACCTACATCTATACCAGTTTTTTGCTGAAAGCTTTGCGGATTTGAAAATGCAAAGGTCTCTTTGGTGGTAATAACCTTAATTTCAGGATTTTCACCGATAGTTCTTCCTATGTACCAGTCCAAATTTTTAATTCCACGATAAGAAGCCTCACCTATTGCTCCTGTAAAAAGAAATTCCATTGAATTGAACAGAGAGCTTTTCCCAGACCCGTTATCTCCCAAAAGAAAAATATTACTCAGATCCCCGTTATTATTTTGGAACGGTAGACCGAAATAATTTATCCCATGTCGTGACGGCTTGCTGAACTTACGATAGTTATTGAGTAGAAGCTGACCAAAACGATAGTCATTTATGGATTCTGCAACATTCTCATCAACAGGGGGCGTGTCCTCCTCTCGTGGACAATAAAAGAATGCTGTGATACTATCACAAAGTTGATTCGTATCAGGCAATATTCTCAATGCGTCAGAAAGCTGTGAAGCAAAAATAGCATTATCTTTTAATGCATTTCTAAAAAGCTGTTGCTTAAAATCCAGCATAACGATTTAATGTAAAAGTTCCAATATTCTTTTTTTTACTTCTGTATAGGAATATTTTTCTATTCCCCTATATGAGTCTGGCGTATCAAGCCAGTCATGGCATCTTATGCCATCATTGAAACATGCAGACTGTCCGTCAAGCCATTCTACATATTCGTTGAATAAGTTCTCATTATAGCCAAAATATGTTTTCTTATTCTTATAATACGACCACAGATTCAGTGGAGCATCCAAATAATACGCCTCAAATAATTGCTTTCTGTCTTTGACTTTTTCACTTGTATTCTCAAATCTCAGAGACAAGAATTCATACAACTCACTATCAGTCTCTTTTTGGTTAGGTATTTCCATAGTAGGGTCTGGAAACCGTTGATATATCATTGCGGAAGTGTCAGCTAAATCCGACAGCTTATTTTCATCTGCATTATCATTCTTAATCATATCATACAACTCTTCTTTCATTCTTTTCATCAAAAGGAGCAGATTTATTTCTTTATCTTCATAGAAATAAAAATTCAGCAACTCACGAATATCATCGCTGTCACCATAAACGTGCTGTGTATAGTCTAACACATACCTGATAATCCTATTTAATTGTGAGACCGTCTTGTCATCTAAAGCACATCCTATGTTTAATCTTTGTGCGTATGTACTGGAGGAAATGAGGATATTCCCAAACTCATCCTGTTTTAAAACATCTGATGATATGGCATATTCAATGACAGCAATCTGCTCTGAGTCCACATTTGCCAACAACTCATACGTATTTGAAGAATTTCGATAGCCAATGGATAAAGGCATATCGAACACTTTCTTGTCTATAATTGTTTGAGTGGAATCAAGTTCCAACAGATAAATGATAGCCAGAACATATTCCAAAGTCGCTCTTGATACAAACTGGGTATTTGAGACTGTAAAACATTTTAAGACAATTGTTAAAAGAGTACGTAGAAGTTGGTCTTTATATATGTCCTCATTTTCTCCAGAACGGAACAGACGCCGCCATTCGCCATATATCCCATTTGTTGTACGGACATAGCCTGGAACCACAGAACCTCGGTCTATTCTCTCGTCAATACCACAATGTACCTTATGGCGAATGTCAGAAAGATGTATAGACGAACTGTTCTTAAATCTGTCAATGATAGAATCGTAACTTTCTCCAATATTTAATCGTTCATAGTTGCTTCGTTCTTGATTTCTGGACTCAACCTCCACCAGCCAATGCAGTGAACTAAACATGCTGGATAGCATCATAGAAATATTTCTGTTTTGACCTTTCCGCAGGTTGTCTATCGCTATCTGATAATTGTAATTAGGCGCATAGGCCGCAGGAATTATAGAAACAGGGTCTTTGCTAGAATTTACAAAAGCAAAATTTTCCTCAGCCTTGTCTATATCATGCAATTTCCTCACAAATATCTTTACCCAATAATGGACCAAAAAGATAAACTGTATCAGTATCCTGCAAATAGAACTGCGTGTCATCCACGTAATCTCTCATCACCGACAACAGAGAAGAGCGAATCTTCATAAAATGATTGAATGACAGCAAATAGTTGGCCGCCATCACTAAACTCTTCCATATCTGCTCTCCATATAACCGCGATTCGTTAGATTTGTTATATTTTATTACTGCATCACAGATGCTTTCCCATACAGGTCTAAGTAACTCTGCAAACATACGGCTATTGGCGTTAAGATGTTGCTCTGGAATAACATAAGGTGACATAGAGGCAATGCAAAGCCTATTTCCTTTCTTGAAGAACCGTAGTTTTGAAAAATCAGGCACAGCAAGACCATAGCCGATATCACGATAAAGATAATCGGTAGAATATGTAAAAGAAGATGTGATAATATTCCTTTCTCTATTATAGTTGGTGACTTTGTAAAAATCTATCTCATCTTCAGCAACATTAAACTCTTTGGATTGCAGATGTGCAAGTTTTCCCAATATATTATTGATTAATTCATCTGTGATATCTTCCTTGAATTTGATATAAAACAAAGGATATTCTACATCGTAGGGCTTCCCTAACTCTGCAAATTTGGAGATGACGGTATCAACAAAAAATGGTATTTCATCTTGATTGATAATGTTTGTACCACGAATCAAAGCCTGCGAGATAAGTGTAGACTGCAGAGCATCTGCCGTAGTTACTAATGGCATTGCGTCCAAAAAATCATAAGAGGGATTAACTTCCTTGATCAAAGAAAGGGTTTTCTCAAATGTTGTACCATGATATATAGCCTCATCAGCTACAACTATCTTTTTGTATTGGGTTAGGTCAAAAAAAGGCAAAGCCAATTCTGTGACAATTGTTGTATTGCCACCAACATTATCTTGCATATTTGTCCACTCCAATAAGCGGGGAGCCTTACGGGATATAGCAATATGCAAATAATCTTTTTTTGCAAAATAATCATTGGCCCAATAACTTATCGCTATATTTAGTCCTTCATAATCTCGCAGCAAATTACCTTTTTTTATTGCACTGTTTGGCATAACCCTTAATTCATGCTGTCATAAAATTTGTTTTTGTTTAAAATACGATGCAAAAATAATAAAAAAAATCTAATCTCCGCATCTAACTTGCAATAAATTAACTGCAGGTTTGTGCTTATTAACAATATTTAACCATAATACCTCTCAAAGTAACTATTCTCTATCCCGATGTAAATGTACAAATAATATTTCAAATCACCAAAGAAGGGGAATTTTATTTTGGGAGAGCCTGCTCAAGTATTTTTTTTATCCGTTCTTCAAACCTCGTCAAGGTAAATTCAAGCTCAAACTTCTGCCTGCCTGTTTTGCCTATGGCGGCGCATATTTCAGGATGCTGTAACAGATATTCAATCTTGTTAGCGACAGATTTCGGCTGTTGCTTTTCCACGATAAAGCCGTTCTTTCCGTCCTCAATGATATCGGAGATGTCTCCCTCGTTAGTAGAAATACAGGGCAGTCCTTGCTCCATCGCCTCAAGCAGTACCAATGGGAAACACTCGTTGCTGTAATATGTCGGAAAAACTATAATGTCGGCATTGCGCAGGAAAACATCCTTTTCCTCCCCATATCGTTTGCCATAATAAAAAACAAGGTTACGTGTTATTCCCCCTGATTCCTATTTTATGCATGCATTCTGCAAACTTATGCTCAAATGCCTTAAGAGTGAATTTCTCCTTGAATTTTCGGTAGCCGTTCTCTCCCATCTTATGACGCATATCTTCCGAATCAAGCAGAATTTCTATATTATCCGCGAGCGTTTCGGAGTTTTTTCTGTCGGCAATTAATCCGTTCTCACCGTTCCTCACAACATCTGTAATACCTCCCTCATTGGTTGTTACCACAGGCAATTTATGCTCCATTGCCTCCAAGTTGACCAGTCCCAAAGTCTCATTGCCATAATATGTCGGGAAAACGAACATATCCGCATGCTCGAATGCCTTATGTTTCTCCTCTCCATACTTCCTGCCTTGATACACGGCAATAGTGTTCAATCCCCGGCTCCTCACTTTCTTGTCAAACCGAGTGGCATCAATTTCTGCAGTCTCGCCACCCACAAACTCACAGACAAAGCTATATCCTCTGTCCTTCAATATCTTGCAGGCATCGAGTAAAACGAGTACACCCTTGCTTATCAGCAGATTACTGAGAAACAGCAGATGAGGCACTTTGTTGTGCCTTTCCGCCTGTGGCTAATTTTTCAAACTCTCAGGTATGCCGTTAGGACAAATATAAACATTCTCGCGCCTCACATATTTCTTCACATCCTGATACAGAGGCTCTGCAAGTAATATCACTTTTAGTCCATTGAAGAAATGTCTGTAAAGTTTATCATCCAGCCAACAGTCTTGTCGTGTCGAGACACCTTTATAGTGATAATGCACCACAATTTTGCATCCCATCCGCTTCAGCATCTGCACAACTATAAAGTCCTTGTAGAACGCGCCTCCCTTTGCGTTAGGTGTGATATAGACCAACTGCGGCCTTAGTCGCTTTACCTCCTTTCGGATAGTTCTGAGCAGTTCCACAAACCGCCACAACTTCTTAAATCCTTCTTTACCGATATCCTGCAATTTCTTTGCCGTGGTAAGGTTGATATAATGGCAGTCAAAACTGTCATTTATCAGTTTGCTGTCATGAATATACTTCCCCATCATTGCCGCCCCATGCACTGGTGGTGGCATGTGGAGGATAAAAAGTATTTTGGCTTCAATTGGAAATTTTATACAATCATCATTACAAATAGCATTGCTCAAAATTTTTCCTTTTTGGGGTTTATTCATATTCTCGTTAACTATAGATATTACTATTTGTTGTCCTCTTTTAAAATTGATATGATTCTACTCTCCAAAATCAAAGCATGCATTATTTCATCATTATGTAAAATAACATCTTCATGAACAATTTGATTGCGTAAAGAAACAAGATCTGCAAGTTCATGTATTTCAATTTTTCCTTCACATAATTTTATCAAACCTGATAGCAAAAATTGGAAATTCTTTATTTTCACATTCATTTTTGAAGATACCAAATTTTCGATTTCTGTCCATTTTTGAACTATCAAAAACTGTGCTTGCTGCTTACTATCATAAGATTTTTCTTTTAATACGTCATGATGATTAAGTCTCTGTAAAAACAGGCATGAAATTATTGTTATAGATACACCTATTCCTAAAATTATTGATCCGAGATCCTTCTTTGGATCGAATTCTATATTTTGAAATATGAAAATAAGCAATCCTATAAGAGAATATAAAACTCCTGTCAATGCTGTTAAACGCATCATTTTGCGTACTTTCATATTTGTCGTTTTTCTTTGTTTATTATTAACTACATTTTCGATTGCAGCATTAATATCCTGTTTTTCTATAATAGTACTCTTGCGCCTTTGAGAACTCAAATATGCATTATTTATCATTTTTTGACGCATATCATTGAGAAATCTCTCTAAATACTCAGAAGTAACGGCATCTAAAATCAATTTATTTTCCATCTTCGTTAAATATTAAATATACATTTACCCCAACAGCGATTATCAAGCATATCAAAAAAGCATATAGCAACCAATTTTTTGTAGAAAAATTGTCTGGTTTAAAAAGCCAACCTGAAAGCCAGGTAAAACACACTGACAATAATTTTAAAAACTTAATAAGTTTTGTTAGTTTATGTTTACCATTTGATATTTTTGAATTGATAACCACAGCCAATACATCAGATTGGGTAACTTCTGAATTAGAATTTAGTAACCTTCTACTTGCCTCTATTCTGCTTGCCTCTATCACCAAATCGTTAAGCAAAACTTCAGCCTGTTTTGATACTTCAGATTTGGCGACATTGCTATAATGCTCTAAAAGAGACTCATCTATATTAATTTTTACTTCCATATATCATACTTATAGTCTATTAATTATGTGAATACCATTGATTTTCTATACATGTTTTTTTCTTGTTTTGTCATTCTTATTTTATTATAGTTCCCCACAATCCTATTTTTAGTGGATTTTGCAGGATTTCCTATAATAAGTGGTGTTTTCTTCAAATTTGCTCCCCGACACTAAACTGCATGCGTTTCATTTCCACCAAGCTTTAAATGTATGATGAGATACGCGTTCTTCTACAGGTGGTAGTTGCATATAATTACCATAGATTTGTGTAAGATATATGTCATAGTTCTTAGGAATACGATACATCCGTCCCTCAAATTCAGCAAGATTTGTCTGTTCGAGAAGTTCTTTACGCATCGCCTCAAATGTACCATATGCAGCAACGACTGTAGCTATATACTCTGCGCTATCATAAGATACCTCGTAGCATATAGAATCAAATCGATGTAAAATGGATTTCACAGATGTGAATATCAACAACATCTTGCCTAATAATATTACTAGGTTATTCAAAAAACTTCGTTGATTATCTACGATAGCTTTCTTGGTATTAAGCATCTTGGTTAGAATTAATGTCTTCTTTATCTGAGATCCTTTTTCGTCACATCCATCCAACGGAAAGACATCTATGTATATACCAAAATCATCCTGTTTATACATAGTCTCTGTCATCATAGTTCTTGTATCCTCAACTTTCCCGAATGGTAACATATATTTATCATTTGTTTCCATGGCAACCATTTGGTAGTTAGAATTCCTTTTGTTATACAACTGGATGAAACGGTTGTAGTCTGGTCGGGGCATACAAATATCAATATCATCATCCCAAGGAATATAACCTTTGTGTCGGATAGCGCCTAACAATGTTCCATAAGAAATGAAATATTTAATATTGTTTTCCTCACAGAAAGCGTGGATATCATCCATCATCTTCAATTGTATTTGCTTAAATTCTTCTGTTTGAATATATTTTTCTCGGACATAATAATTTCTTTTTATTTTAAATTTGTTATAACATGCTCTTCCGCATATTTTAAATCCTGCTCATCGTCAATCTCATACCATTTCAGGTTCTCCACTTTTAGCACGTACATGGGGCAAATAGCTCTTGACATCTCCAATAGCATATACTCATAGCCGAGTTTAGGCTTCTTGTCCACAATCTTGCCGTACTCAGCACACATCTTGCGGAAGAAGCTGTTAGACAGCTTGTGTATGCCAACAAGCTCGCCCTTTGCGTTCAAATCCTCCTTATTGACAGAGCAGTTGGTAAGAATGTCGTTATCATCACTTTCAACATAATACTGGTCCTGAAATTTTGTGACGGGCGAAATCAGCATCACATCCTTCCACGGTGTTTCCTGCAGCGAGGTTATGGCTTTTTTCTCAAATACAAGGTCGGATTCTAATAGCAGGAAGTCCTCATTGCCAATCATCTCCCGGCAGTTCCATAGGGTGTACATGCTGTTGGTCTCGGCATAGCGTGGACTGAAGCAGGTTTCTATTTGTGGAAACCTCTCTTTCAGCTCTTCGTATTTCTCGTGTTTATAACCTGTTCCAATTATTATGCGTTCAATGCCACAGGCGATAAGTGTCTCCACCGAGCGCTCAATCATCGACTTGCCTCCCACTTCTATGAAACCCTTTGGCATGGTCTCGGTCATCTTTCCGAATCGGCTGCCCAGTCCGGCAGCCATTATCAATGCTGTCTTTGTCATTCTTCTATTTCAGTCTGATGTCATAGTATTTTAATGCCTCTCTCAACACGATAAAGAACTTTTGTATGTCCGTTACGTTGATAGCCCCCAAGGCACAAAGCCTGAACGTATTTGTGGTGCTTATTTTGCCGGGATAGATGGTGAAGCCGCGCTTATAACAGTAGTCGTGTACCTTCTCAAAGCTCCAGTTCGGACAATCAGGATATTTCACTGATACAACAAGTCCTGATTCAATGTCACGGTTGATGACAGTTTCAAAACCGAGTTCGTCCAATCCGTTGTGGATTGCTTCATATACTGCGTGGTGGCGTGCGAATTTCGCCTCTTCGCCCTCATCGAAATACTCCTTTAGCGCCTGTATGGCTGCATATATTGTCTGTACGGGTGGAGTGAAGTGCATTTCGCCCGTTCTCTCGAAGTAATCATACTGCAGCCACAAGTTGCAGTAGTACGAGCGTCGCGGATAATGCTCCGACGCCTTGATTATGTCCGTTCTTCCGATGACAAAAGAAAGTCCGGTCATGCCCATCAGTCCCTTCTGTGATGATGCCATGCAGAAATCCACGTTGTCCTTCTCCATGTCAAGCGGTATCATTCCCAAGGATGATGTGGTGTCGCTGACAAATATCGCACCGTATCTGTGTGCAAGCTCGCCTATTTCCCTTATCGGGTTGAGCACTCCCGTACCAGTCTCGTGATGACAGCAGTATACCACAGCCACGTCTGGATTTTCCCGCAATGTCTGTTCCACTGTTCCCAAGTCCGGCTGGCTGTAGATTGAAAACTGCAAGTCTATATGCGGAAGTCCGTAGAACTTGCACACTTCCACGGCACGCGAATTGTATGCGCCGTTGTTCACCACCAGGATTTTCCTGCCTTCAGGCAGCAATGAATTTACGCACACGTCGATGTTGATTGTTCCTGAGCCGCAGAAAAGCACAGATGTGTACTTTTCTGCAGGAGCGTGCACCACTTTCAGCAGATCGGCACGCAGAGTTCTCATCTTATCTGCAAACTCTTTCTCTCTCGGACAGATGTCAGGCACAATCTGCGCCATCTTCACTGTGTCAGTTGTAGTCGCAGGACCTGGATTCAGCAATATGTTTCTTCTTATATGTTCCATTATTATTTGCTTTCTTATTTGTTCAAATATTCCATCAGTGCCTCTTTGTTCTGAATGGGTGTTGTCGTTGGGCGACCAAGATCCTTGCGGTTGCCCTTCCTGACGCATATCTGCAAGAAAATAGGACCTTCAATGTCTCTTAATCCTGCAAGTGTTTCCGTAAGGCTCTCCATATTGTCCACAGTGAATACATGCTTATATCCAACCGCTTTTGCTATTGCTGGCAAATCTATTGTTAGCCCCACTGTTGGCTGTCCTCCCACGGAGTCGTGAGCTCCGTTGTTGAACACCACATGTACATAATTCTTGCAGTTCATGCTGGCGGAGATTGCCATATTGCCCATGTGCATGATGCTTGCGCCGTCACCGTCGAAGCAGTAAACACGGCGGTCGGGCTTTTGCAGCGCAATACCTAATGCAATCTGTGAGGCGTGCCCCATAGAACCTACGGTAAGAAAATCACGCTCGTGACTCTCGTTCATTGCCGTGCGATATTCAAACAGCTCGCGTGAAATCATACCTGTCGTACTTACTATACATGCATCACTTTCTATGTTGCCAGCCACCTTTCTTATAGCCTCTTCACGAGTCATGGTAAAGCCGTTCACCGTCTCCGTCTGGAGTTTATAGGCATCAAAAGTGTCTTTCTCCACAACCAGGGCATAACATTCATTTGTAGTCCTCATATAATTGACAGCCACATCTATCTGTCTGGCTGCGGCATCCTCATCCTTGCTCAGCACTGTATAATTGATACCCATGACATTGAGCAGTCCGGTGGTTACCTTGCCCTGCTTCACATGCTGGGGCTCATCGTGAACGCCCGGGCGACCTCTCCAGCCTATGACGAGCAGTACGGGGATGTTGTAGACTTCCTTGTCTGTGAGTGAGGCAAGCGGATTGATAATGTTTCCTTCACCTGAGTTCTGCATATATACACAGCCGATCTTTCCTGTCGCCAAATGATAGCCTGCGGCAATGCCCATTGCTCCGCCCTCGTTGGCTGCGATAATATTCTGCTTGGCAGGAAGATTGTCGGTGATATATGCGCAGATGTTCTTCAACAGCGAGTCGGGAACGCCGGCAAAGAAGTCAATATCCTGTTTCTTTAGGGCATTGACAAAAAAACTTGGTCTAATCATAATCCTTTATTTCTTTTTTGTTCCGGGAATAAGATTGAGAATCTGCTTTATCGGCATGCAGTATTCATCTGATGCTTCAAGAGAGCGGCTTGTTCTAAGAATCGTCTCCGCACACTTCACCATAGCCGGATAGGCTGAACGGAGCATGTGGTTTGCGTATATCACTACATTGATACCCCAATCCGCCAGTTCCTCTTCAGTGAACTGGTTATAGGTTGTCGGTACAACGATAATGGGTGTGTATTTGTCCTGTTCGCGGAAACGGGTGCAGAACTCCCTGATGTCCTCGCCGGACTTTTCCTTAGAGTGAATCATTATGCCGTCAACACCTGCTTCAACGTATGCACGGCAGCGCTCCAGCGCGTCATCGACACTTTTGCCTGCAATCAGCGACTCACAACGTGATACAATCATGAAGTCACGTGTTATCTGCGCCTCTTTTCCTGCCCGTATCTTCTTGCAGAACCCTTCTATCGTATCCTGAGTCTGAACGGCATCGGTTCCAAAGAGCGAGTTCTGTTTCAGTCCCACCTTATCCTCTATGATGATGCACGATATGCCAAGACGCTCAAGAGTGCGGACGGTAAACCCGAAGTGCTCAACCTTACCGCCTGTATCACCGTCGAATATCACCGGTTTTGTCGTTACCTCAAGAGTATCGTTGAGGTCGTGCAGACGTGTTGTTAGGTCCACTGCCTCAATGTCAGGCTTTCCTTTTGACGTGGAGTCTGTCAGTGAAGATGCCCACATTCCGTCAAACTCCCGCACCTGACCGTTTACCTCAACCGAGGTGTGTTCGGCGATAAGACCGGTCAATCCGTTGTGCGACTCAAGAATACGCACAACGGGCTTTGAGGCAATGAGTCTGCGCAGGGACGACAGGCGCATCTGCGGTGTCACTCCGAGAGAGTCTATTTCCTGTTTAATGCCCGATGCGGTGATATTCCTGGTGTATGGAATCTCAATAACCTCGCCGCCCAGCTTGTCCATCACCTTATACACCTCGTCGCGCAGATATTTCTCCGCCCCGTATTTCCAGTCGTCACCATGGATGATATAGTCAGGTCTGTATTCAATGAGGTTCGGAACGTAGCTCCAGTCATCCTGTGGCACGACACGGGACACATTCTTAATCTGTTCCACTACAATCTTACGCTGTTCCCAAGTAAGATATGGCAGTCTACGGTGGTTGGCGATAGCCTTATCGGTAAAAAGACCGACAATCACATCGCCATATTCTGCGGCTTTATTTATGATGTTAATATAGCCGGGATGCATGATGTCTCCTATCATGCCCAAATAAACAGTTTTTCTGTTTTCCATAAATTAATATGTTATTTTAATTTATACTTGAGAGTATGTGTCTCAGGCATTACATGTGCTTTTATTTTTCGGGTAATGGCAGTTCTGCCGAATATGTAGCGTACGAGATTGGCTAAAGAAACATATTGTAAATAAGCGCAAAATAGCCTCAACATTCGCTCTATGCCAAAATCTGTATACCTTTCACGATTTTTTATGTCATTAATTATCTCTTTCTGTCTTTTGTATAAATTCTTCATCGAATAATGTCTTGATTATTAAGTTTTTCTTCATTAGTGAAAAGTACTGTAAACGTAAGCGTCCAATTTTAACTTCGTTGACCGTTGG
>ENA-OYYA01000046-OYYA01000046.1-human-gut-metagenome-genome-assembly--contig:-NODE-46-length-13180-cov-3.594971_pt1 | contig 13180 bp, 7 predicted proteins | sample MGYA00244060_ERZ653442 | MGnify/ENA primary metagenome ERZ653442 (study PRJEB26926, sample SAMN06165111) | human gut metagenome | biome: ENVO:00009003; feature: ENVO:2100002; material: ENVO:00002003... | reverse complement strand
CAGGTGAACATTCTCAGCGGAGTGAACGGTGTGGGCAAAAGCACCATTCTCAACAAAGTGGCGCGCTCGCTGATTGTAAGCGGCGAGTTTCCCAACAATATGCTGAAAGGTGTACACATAAAAGTGGAGCCTGAGGACGCGCGCTGGATAAAGTGTGACCTGATAAGAAGCTTTGACCGTCCGCTGATGTCGAGCGAATCGATGAGCAGAATCATTGAGACATCGATAGTAACCGAGCTTGACTGGATTCTCTACCAGCTGCAGCGCAAATATCTCGACTATCAGGTGAACATAGGCAACCGCATAATCGAGGCACTGCAAAACGGCGATGCCGCGCTGGCGCAAAAGCTGGCGGAACCCAAGCGGAAGTTTCAGGACCTCGTAGATGATCTGTTCTCGGAGACAGGCAAGAAGCTGATACGCAACAAAAACGAGATTATGTTCACACAGATTGGCGAGGAACTGCCGCCCTACAAGCTGTCGAGCGGCGAAAAGCAGATTCTCGTGATACTGCTCACGGTGCTAATCGAGGACAACGAGCCCCACGTGCTGTTTATGGACGAGCCGGAAGTGAGCCTGCACATAGACTGGCAACAGCGGATGATTGAGCTGATAAGGACGCTCAACCCCAACGTGCAGATTATCCTCACCACCCACTCGCCTGCCGTAATCATGAACGGCTGGATGGACAAGGTGACGGAGGTGAGCGACATCACTGTGTAAAACATAAACACCAGCGGCATGGCATCACTGAAAGAAAACATAACATCGCAGTACTTCGAGGCGGCAAACAGACTGGCATCGAAGAAGGCAAGGCGGCGCATCGTGGCATACGTGGAGAGCTATGATGACATATTTTTCTGGCGCACGGTGCTGGGTAAGTTTGAGAACAAGGAACGCTACTTCGAGGTTATGCTGCCGTCGAAGTCATCGCTGCAGCGCGGAAAGAAGAGCGCACTGATGAACGTCATAGGCGACAACGTGGGACGCGACATGATAGCCTGCGTGGACGCCGACTACGACTATCTGATGCAGAGCCACTCGCCAATGTCGGAGCGGATGCTCAACAATCCCTACGTGTTTCACACCTACGTCTATGCCATCGAAAACTTCCAGTGCTACGCCGAGAGCCTGCACAACGTAAGCGTGATGGTGACGCTCAACGACCATGCCATTTTCGACTTCGAGGCGTTCATGCAGCGCTATTCGGAGATAATCTACCCGCTGTTCGTATGGTCTATACTGGCATACCGCACCGCAAACTTCAAGCATTTCTCCATCAGCGACTTCAACCGCACAATTACGCCGGGTGCCTTCAACATCATGGAGCCGCTGCCGGCTCTCGACCACATAAGGAAGAAAGTTTTCAACAAGGTGAAGTGGCTTCAGCAGCATCTGCCGGGGCACAAACAGGAGTATCTTGCCCTGAAGGAAGAACTGAAACAGCTTGGCGTCTATCCCGAGAACACCTATTTATATATACAGGGGCATCACCTGTTCGACGTGGTGGTGCTGCCAATCCTCACAAAGGTCTGCAACCGCCTGCGCTCTGAGCGCGAGAACGAGATTCACCGCTCCGCCATACACCACACCCAAATGCGCAACGAGCTGTCGTGCTACGAGAACAGCCTGGAGGACACGCGCAGTATGCTGAAAAAAAACACAGGTTACATGAGCAGTCCGCAATTCCTGCAACTGCAGGCTGACATCGAGAAGTTTTTAAACGCATAAAAGAAACAATTAAACGCATAAAAAAGCGCCACCCTGCGAGGATGGCGCTTTTTTATGCTTCTTTTTCCAGACTTACTTTTACTTCACCTGATAAACCTTCGACATTGTTATGTCGAAACGCAGCGTGCTGTAATTGGTGCCGGTGATACCGGAATTATTGTAACCGTAACCGACAGGATTCACACCGTAACCCAACTGCCATGGGATATATATTATCCAGCGGTCGCCCTCAACCATGTTTTGCAACGCTGTGCCAAATCCGTCAACAACACCACTGACATTGAACGTCACTGGCGTGTTGATGCTCTCGTCGAGAGTGGTGCCGCGCATCCACGACTGGTCGAAGATATAGCCCGTGCTGTAGGTTGTGCTCGGCAACAGCCTGCCCTGATAGTGTACAGCCACAGAGTCGGTGTAGATAGGGCGGACGGTACCGCTGCCGTTGCGCAGGCGCTTCACGTAGATATAGTCCTCAGCCTTGCCCTCTCCGGCAACGAATGAGAAGTTCTTGATACGCTCCCAGCCGTGCCCCACCGAGTCGGTGGCAAGACGCTGCACAAACGCATCGTTGTAGTTCTTCCAGTCGGGATATTCATCAGGCGTGTCGTCGCTCTCACTGCATGATACGAACATTGGGAAAATGGCACAGAGACACAGCGGCAAAAAATGTGCCGCCATGCTCCGTGCCATCCGCCTCACGCCGAATATTGTCTTGTTTATGCTTTTATACATTCTATTCTTGTTTTTACTGAAGTTTCTTCAGCAGGCTTGTTATGCTTACCTTCTCCTCAATGATGCTGCAAAGGTCGCTAATCTTGACGCGCTCCTGCTCCATGGTGTCGCGGAAACGCAGGGTGACGCAGCCGTCGGTGAGCGAGTCGTGGTCGACAGTCACGCAGTAAGGAGTACCGATGGCATCCTGACGGCGGTAGCGCTTGCCGATGGAGTCCTTCTCGTCATACTGGCAGTTGAAGTGGAAACGCAGGTCGTTGATAATCTCGCGTGCCTTCTCTGGCAGTCCGTCCTTCTTTACAAGCGGCATAACCGCGAGCTTAACGGGAGCCAGCGCTGCCGGCAACTTCAGAACCACGCGGGTCTCACCGTTCTCCAGTTTTTCCTCCTCATAGCTGTGGCACATGATTGAGAGGAACATACGGTCAACGCCGATACTTGTCTCAATTACGTATGGAGTGTAGCTTTCGTTGGTCTGCGGATCAAAGTACTTGATGCTCTTGCCCGAGAATTTCTCGTGCTGAGAGAGGTCGAAGTTTGTGCGGCTGTGGATTCCCTCCACCTCCTTGAAGCCGAAAGGCATCTTAAACTCGATGTCGGTTGCGGCATTGGCATAGTGAGCTAATTTGTCGTGGTCGTGGAAACGGTAGTTCTCTGCGCCGAAGCCCAAAGCCTGATGCCACTTCATACGTGTCTCCTTCCACTTGGGGAACCACTCAAGTTCTGTTCCCGGCTTCACGAAGAACTGCATTTCCATCTGCTCAAACTCACGCATACGGAAGATAAACTGACGGGCAACAATCTCATTGCGGAAAGCCTTGCCGATCTGTGCGATACCGAACGGAATCTTCATGCGGCCTGTCTTCTGCACGTTCAGGTAGTTTACGAATATACCCTGTGCTGTCTCAGGACGGAGGTAAATCTTCATTGATGCGTCGGCAGAGGCGCCCATCTCGGTTGAGAACATGAGATTGAACTGGCGCACATCGGTCCAGTTGCGTGTGCCGCTGATGGGACAAACGATTTCCTCGTCGAGGATTATCTGCTTGAGAGCCTCAAGGTCAGGTCCCTGCATTGCCTCGGCATAGCGCTTGTGCAGTTCGTCAAACTTCTTCTGGTTCTCCAGCACACGGGGATTAGTCTCACGGAACTTAGCCTCGTCAAACGAGTCGCCAAACTTCTTCTGCGCCTTGGCAATCTCCTTTGCAATCTTGTCCTCATATTTTGCCATCTGCTCCTCAATGAGCACGTCGGCGCGGTAGCGCTTCTTCGAGTCGCGGTTGTCAATCAGCGGGTCGTTGAATGCGTCAACGTGTCCCGAAGCCTTCCATATTGTGGGGTGCATGAAGATGGCAGAGTCGATACCCACGATGTTCTCGTGCAAAAGCACCATGCTCTTCCACCAATACTGCTTGATATTGTTCTTCAGTTCAACGCCCATCTGACCGTAGTCGTAAACGGCGCCCAAACCGTCATAAATGTCACTACTTGGAAACACAAAGCCATATTCCTTGCAATGGCTCACAATCTTTTTAAATACATCTTCTTGTGCCATGATTATTTTTTATTTCGAAATTCGACCGCAAAGGTACGGAAAAAAGGTGACATTACAAAAGATTACAACTTTTTTTAATATATTTACCTAATTTAGGGCAGCACATACACCGCAGCAGCCTTAACGCTCTCGGGCGCTCCCTGCTCGGCGCGCGGCAGATACTCGATGCCCGTGATTTCCCGCTCCGCTCCAAGGTCGATGACCAGCAGATGGGGGAAGTCCGTTCCGCTGACAGTCTGCCAATAGGTCGACTCCTGCAGGTCGAAAGCCTTGTCGCCGGTATGATTGCCGTTGGCGTTCTCACTGTCGGCATACTTCACCGACCACTGCTCACGGCTAAGACGCTTGCCGTCCTTTCCCGTGAGATAAAGCTCAGCCACCGAGACAGCCTTGTCTGAATGTACGCTGCGGCACTCCACCGCCACATAACGTCCTTTGGCGTGAGACTTAAACGCCTCCTTCTGCCAACCGTTTCCGGCGGCAAACTGGAGCACAGCCACAGGAGTGGCGGAATTAAGGTCGGGACGGTCGCCCGGATTATTGTGCAGCCCTGTTTTTTCAAGGTTAAGCTTGTCCAACTCGGGGCGGTCGGCGCAATAAACCTTTGCCTCGCCCTTGGGACCGATGATATCAAGCACCACAACCTCGTTCTTTCCTTTCTTCAACCAGCATCCCGGCACGTAGAGCGTCTGCTGCGGACCTATCGACCAGTAGCGGCCTATGGCATGTCCGTTTATCCAAACCTGTCCCTTGCCGAACGCCTCCATATTAATAAAGGTGTCACCCGTTTTCTTCAGAGTAAACTCACCGAGGAAATAACCTCCGGCACTCTTGATGTATTCACTGCGCCACATATCATCGTGAGCTTGCGACATTTTCTTCCTTATCATGCCGTAGTCGTCGGCTATTGTCTGTATCAGCCAGTTTTTCAAGTTCCATGTCACCTCATCTCCGTCAATGTCGGCATTGAGCGTGACACTTTCGGTTATTCCCTTGAAATCCTTTACAGCACGCCCGAAGTTTATTCGTCCCATAGCCTCCACTAATATCACGAGAGCGTCACCTTTCTTAACTTTTGGCAGGGTGATGGTTTTCTCGTTTCTCACACGGTCAATCTTGCCGATATATTCCCCATTGACGAACACCTGCGCAAAGTCATGGCAGTCGTTAAGCGTGAGCAGGCTCTTCACAGGTATGTCGGGCAATGTGGTGGAGTATTTTATCATTCCCCATCCTGTGTTCATATCCTCCATCGTAAGGATGTCACGGCTATCCTTTGTGGCGGTCACAAAGTCGTTGAGAGACATCACCCTTGTCAGCTTAAATTCCGGCACGCTTATCAGTGGCATGGGAGCTTTGGGCACTGACGGCAGCTTGCTTTCCGAATACTTTGCCAGCGTATTTCTGAGGATATGGAATTTCTCCGTTGCCTGCCCGTATTCGTTGATTGGCGCGTCGTAGTCGTATGAGGTTACGTCGGGCGCAAATCCTGGGCTGTTGGCTCCTGCCCAATGTCCGAACGATGTTCCTCCGTGAGTCATATACAGCGAGAAGGATATTCCCTTCGACAGCATCTCATCTATGCCAGCCACCATGTCCTTTGCCGGACGTGTTTCGTGGCGTGCTCCCCATTTGTCGAACCATCCGCTCCAGAACTCCGAGCACATCAGCGGAGCATCGGGGCGCAGCTCCTTCAGTTTCTTAAATTGGTTGTCGATATTAGCTCCTGTACCGAAATTCATCGTCCACACAAGGTCGTCAAGCCCGTTCTTGGTGAAATTGCTCGCCCAGTCGCACTGAAACAGAGCCACATCGCCAAAGCCCGACTCCCTTACAATGTCGCGGATGGCACTGACGTAAGCCTTGTCCTCGCCATAGCTTCCGTATTCGTTCTCCACCTGAACCATTATAATCGGACCGCCGTTCTGGATTGTCAACGGAGCCAGCTGCTCGCCAACTTTCTTCTCAAACAGGCGCACACGTTCCATAAAATATGGGTGCTGCTCGCGCAGACGTATGTCTTTTTGCTTAAGCAGCCACCACGGCAGTCCGCCCATCTCCCACTCCGCACACACATACGGACCGGGGCGCACGATAACATACATGCCGTTTTTCTGAGCCAGACGACAAAACTCAGCCACGTCGTTGTTGCCCGTGAAATCATAGACTCCCTCCTGCTGCTCGTGTATGTTCCAGAACACATACAGGCAGATGGTGTTCATGCCCAGCGCCTTGCACATCTTTATGCGGTGATCCCAGTAAGGGCGCGGGATGCGCGGATAGTGCAGCTCGGCAGCCTTGATTACAAACGGTTTTCCGTTGAGCAGAAATGTCTTGTTGCCCACACCAAACGTGCCGGCAGTTGTCTTTGCCCCGGCAGACAACCCTAATGCCGCAGCTAAAAATAATGAAATTAAAAGTTTCTTCATATAATATGTATATTTAAATATTTTTACATTAGTTACGCAGCTCATATATCATTGCTCCGTCAGGCTGAAGCGTCATCGACAGTTTTCCGGACTTGTTAACTTTTACTGTTTCCATTTGGGAGGTCCGGTCTTTTCGGTCTGAGTAGCAATTTACCTGCTTGCCTGCCAGCATGGGAAGGACTACATTTATCTTCTTCACCTGCTTCTCGGCATTGACCGCCACAACATACCAGCTGTCGGCATGCCGGCGTGCCAAGACACAGTATTTTCCAGGATAACCGTCGATAAAGACTGTTTCATCCCAAGTTGTAGGCACGTTCTTCATGAAGTCTATCACAAAATCGGGAGAATCTTTAAGGTTATTGGGGGCAATGGCAAACATTTGGACGGCGTTCTGGAAAAGTACAGACGTTGCCAGTTGGAACACGTCTGTGGTTTTTCTTATCCGCCCGCCGTTGTTCTCTCTGTTGTGACGCTTGTTCAACAGGACTGGACCAAATTCCATACTGCCCACAGTGTTGCGTATGAACGGGTGAAGACAGGCGTTATAAGCCTCGGCATCGTCGAAATGCTGGTTGAAAATCAGGTTCTCTGAAGCGAGCACCGCCTCACTGCCAACATAGTTGGGATACATACGCTCCCATCCTCTTGGCAGCGTGCAACCGTGGAATATAATCATAAGTCCGTAGTCGTTGGCATCGGAAAGAATGTCCTCATACAGTTTCATTGTTTCCTGTTTGTCACCTCCGAAAAAGTCAACTTTCAATCCTTTCACACCATTCTCTTTAAGCCATTTCATGGCTTCTTTACGCTTTATCGTATTACACATTATATTGGTTGGTCCACCGGGAGTGTCGTTCCATCGCCCGTTCGAGTTATACCAGAGGAATAAATCCACACTTTTCGACTTTGCATACTTAATCAACTGCGCCATCCGTTCGTAACCGATGTTCTTGTCCCAATTTGCATCTACCAGCACATACTCATATCCCATGGCGGCGGCAAGGTCGATATATGCCACCTGATCATCATAGTTTATGCTGTTGTCCTGCCACATAATCCAGCTCCATGTGCCTCTGCCAAACTGATATTCCATAGAAGGCTTATACAATGGATCCACCACATCGAATGGAATGGTGGTTTCCACAATCGGCTTCAGGTTGTCTCCGACGGTAATAGTGCGCCAGGGCGTTTCACCCGGCAAAGCCACGGATGGAAGATTGCTGCCCACGCCATTGTTCTCGCCCGGCTCAGGGAACGCCACTGTATATAATCCGTCCTTTGAGCCCTCGCTCAGTTTGGATGCGCAATACAGACTGCTCACACCTGTCTCGGAAACCAATGCCCAGCCATTGTCTCCTACATGGAACAATCCCGGGAAAGTGTAGCCCACTCCGTACTTGGATTTGGTGCCCACAGGCTCATCTGGAACATATTCTTCCTCATAACTGGGTTTTGACCGTTTCCATCCTGTCATAGGAGTGGCTTGCGGACTAAGGAAAGTAGTGGTGAAAGACGGGAATTTGAATCCTGTCATCTCTTTTTGAATCACGCAACATGCCGCCTCTCCGTTTTTAGGGAGCAAATACTTTATTGCAATATTGTTGTTGCTTACTTGAAAGACAATGCTGATTTTTTCTTTCTTATCTGTAACATAGGTGTTTGTCAATCCATTCGCATTGTAATCAATATGGCTTTGCTTTATGCGGCTCTGCCCGTACTCCTTGCTGACAGTTGTCTTTTGAGCGTCGGCAAGAGTCAGTCCTTTGCTGAAGTCACTGATGTTAGTGACGAGTCCCAACGGGGATTTTTCCAATATGGTCTTGCCGTTGTAAACGGCATCATAAACCACAGTTCCCGACTGATCAAGCCCAACAGTCACTTTTAATTTTTCGTCAGGACTGCTTACTGTCTGATTTTGGGCGAAAACCGCCGTTGACGGCATGATAGCAGCCATCAAAATAAATAATACTTTTTTCATATACTATAAACTTTTAGTTCTTTATCATAGTTTAAATACTTTCAAGATTTTCTCTACTTCATTTTCGCTATTCGATACTTTATCGTATCCTTAATTTTGTTCTGTCTCACCGTCAGCACAATACGGTACATCTCCTGTCCCCACACTCCACGGAGCAAGGCATCCATCTTGCCGCTCACGTCCTCAATCTCGGGACTCAGCTGCGCCGGACTATACTCTATGCCATAGTTGCCAAGGGCGATGAGCCCCGACTTTGCAACAACAGGCAGCACCGTGGTCATCAGCACTATCTGCAAGGGAGCCTTGTGCTTTGAAAGACAATAGTCCTCGGTCACTTCCACCGCCTTGTTGCTTATGCCCACCGTCCGCCGCCACGACTTGACAGCAGCCTCCACAGGATAAGCCCCGGCAATGTCAAGAGTCAGCCTGCCGTTGCTGCGATTGATAAGCCTTGCGGCATACTGCTTTCCGTCCTTCTGCTGCACGCCGTTTACGACAGGCAGATTGTGATATGCCGACTGCATGGTCCAAATGGAATAGCGGTCCTTGCCGAATGTGGCCGAGGTGTATTCGCCAACCCCCAAATCAATAATTAATGGCTGTCCATTGGCATACACAATGAAGTTTCCCACATCGTTATGATTATGGCTCTCTCCGTTGTTTCCTCCCTTCACTGCCACATACATTTCGCCTCTCCGTGCTGTCATTATCTGCAGGTTGGGCAACCAAACATCTTTTATATCAGGCTCATTGGGAACAATAGCCATTGCCTCGGATATTTGTCTGAGCATGAAAAGCTCACGACCCAAGGCAGGGAAATTACCGCTATGGTCATAAACCGGTGCAGGGTTTGTGAAAAGATTATTCTCTGCGGCAGAATGTGCGGCAAGGTCGCGCATCATCTGGTTATTGGTGTCCAAAGCCATTGGAACAATAATGTTGGGCTGTGCCTGCATCTTGTTTTCATGTGCATCGGCGAAGTTCACGCAATATCCGTTGCCTATATACATCTTATATATATAGTCCATCATCCTTTCAACTTTGGGTGTCATCATGTCTGCCTTTTTATCGGTTGCAATCCTCATAAGCCGCATGCACTCGTAGAGCGATGCCGCCGCACGGTCCCAGTATCCTGTGCCTTCATCGCAACCGCCGTCATCAGGATAGGCGGCAATGAATGCCTCCATAGCCTTTGCCACCTGGCTCACTCCCTCTATCTGCTTGTCGCGGTCGCTCTCACACATAAGAATACATGTCAGCCAGTTGGAGCATATCCACGGGTTCCAGTTCATGCCTGCCTTCTTCCACCAATAATCATAGGCAAGTGCCGGGCGAAGTATTCGCCGCTCTATTTCCTTGTCAATATGCTTGCAGAATCCAGGGGCAAACGATTCGAGCTGAGGCTCAAGCATATATCTTATCCAAGCCACAAGCCCTGCCGTTTCAGCATTGAAAAGGTCTACGGTCTGGTCGCTGTCAATAGGAAACTTATGACCGTAGTGTGCCGGTATTCCCCACCAGGTTTCCTCGCACATGCAACCCATTCCGTTGATGATGTCGTTCATAAAACGGCCTTTGCCTTCCATAATCTCAGCCATTACGAGGGCTGCCAACTGGCGGCGCCGCTCAAAATTAACAGCCTCGTAGCGTGTGCGGTTGCCGTTGGTATTAAATTCACTGAATAGTGTGAATGGCAGGGCTGTCCATTGCCGTCCTAAATATTGTTCGCCATATTTTATATAACTGTCACGCATCGGACGCGGAATGGAGTCGCGCCAAAAACTGTCATTACTCTTTGGCAGAGGGGCAAAGCATCCCGGCTTTACCAATATCTCCTGCCAGTTAAACGCAGTCTGCGCCATACTTGTCATATCATTAAATATAACAAGTATGGCACAGACAAAAAATTTCTTTATATTATTTATCATGTTCAATAATTTTATAAAGCTGATAGTGTCAATGATGTTGATTTAAGAGCGCGTCCTGATACTTTTAGTTTTATTTTTCCAGACGTGCCGTCAGACTTTATTATAGCCAATGCCTTACCTTCGTCAGTTATTCGGTCGGTATGGAAATATCCCTTAGGGTCTTTAGGATTGCCAGATCCTGTTGCAATGATTTTAGCATTTCCTTCAACAGAAAAATTAACAGGCATGGCTGCATCATTCACGACATTCCCGTTTTTATCAACTATTTCGGCGAGTACATAGACAAGTGACTGCGGATTTGCGGCAATCTTGGTTTTGTCTGCTGTAAGACGTATCGCATACGGTTTTCCTGCCGTAATAAGCTTCTCTTCATTTTTTTTGTTGCCATTCTCATCAAATGCAACGGCCTTAAGTTCACCAGGTTTATAGTTCACCGTGAAAACAGCCATGAAAGAATGCTCGCGGTCTGTAGTTTTTTTGCCAACCAGTTTTCCGTCTTGATAAAGTGCCACTTCAGGATAGGTGGAAACAATCTCAATATCGATGGCCTTTCCTTCATGACCGGGCCAGTTCCATGAGTCTTTGGTTGGATATACGGCCCATAACCCGCTCTTTATCTTTCCTCTGTATCCCTGAGGCTCTCTTACTGCCAAGTGCATTTTAGGTGACTGGGAATAAAGCATTTCACGGTAATAGGAAATAGGTTTACGCACACCGATGATGTCAATGTCACCGCAGTAGGAATTATGCCATGGCCATAGTGGACGGTGGTAGTGCTCACCTTCCGGATCACCTTCATACCAGTAGCGCCCTATACCCGATTCTCCTATATAGTCTATACCAGTCCATACGAAATCACCGACAACATACGTCAGGTCGTTGACCTTTTCCCAGTTATTGAAAGCATCGCGTGGATATGATTCTGTCTGCCATATTACCCGTAACGGAACGCGCTGATGGTCGCCTTGAGCCTTATGAATCATATAGTTGTAGCCTATAATTTCATGTTGTGCAGCAAGAGGGTCGTAGATTTCCCAATCTTTGTCCCATGCTGCCAAAGCTTGTGTTACGGGGCGTGTGCCGTCAAGACTTCTGCAAAGATTTCCAAAGTCGCGTGCCATCTCCACTGCCCGTGGACTTTTGCGCTCGATAATCTCGTTGCCTATACTCCATGCTATGATTGATGGATGATTGCGGTCGCGCTCCACCATGGCTGATATATCATGCTGCCACCAGTCGTCAATCAGTTCATTGTAGTCATGCTTGTTTTTCTCCGCTTTCCATCCGTCAAACACCTCGTCAATCACTAAGAGTCCAATGCTGTCGCAGGCATAAAGGAAAGCAGGTGCAGGTGGGTTGTGTGATGTACGCACGGCATTGAATCCAGCATTCTTCAGCAGTCGCACCTTTCTTATTTCAGCATCGTCATACGATGCCGCTCCAAGTATTCCATTGTCGTGGTGTACACATGCTCCTGAAATTTCCACAGGCTTGCCGTTTAAGATAAATCCCTTATCGGCAGAATACTCAAATTTTCTGAATCCTATTTTTTCGGTTTCTGTTTCCTTTGTGCCATTTGGAAGTGATATAGTGACATTAACCTCATAGAGGGCAGGTGATTCCGGACTCCATAAATTAGGATTTTCAATGGCAATCTCGTATGTACAATGCTTAGCAGTCTCGCCTGGCTTGACAATTACATTGTCAGTGATACTCTTATTTCCTATAGAAACGTAAACAGGCAGTTTCGTATCTTTCTTAATATCATTGGCTTCCGTGTCAATAATAGTGAAGTCAATTCTTGCAATACCTTTGTTATCAGAAACCGTTGGAGTGGTTATCCTCATGCTCCATGGCTTTATATATATGTTCTGATGAGGTTCGAGCCAAACATGACGGTATATTCCGGAACCGGTGTACCAACGGCTGTTTTTCTGTCTTGAATTGTCAACCATAACGGCTATAACGTTTTCCCCAGCCTTCAACTCTTTTCCTATTTCACAGCGGAATGAAGTGTATCCGTAAGGATGACCTCCAACTTTCTTGCCGTTGACATACACTGTGCTGTTCATATAAACTCCTTCGAAATAGATGTCAGTAGGTTTTCCGGCCATCTCAGAAGTAATGTTTATTATTTTACGGTACCATCCTTTACCAGTTGGCAGATAGCCGCCGTCATTGCCTGAAGGCTCATCCTTGTTGAAATCACTGAGCACGCTCCAGTCGTGAGGAAGTGACACACGTTTCCATCCCGAAGCATCAAAGTTAGCTTTTTCAAAACCGGGACATTCCTTCTGAGTGAACAGCCAGTCGCTGTCCAAGAGAACCCGGTTAACCGAGTTTGCCTCACACACATGTTTGCTTGTAAATACAAGTAATAATACAAAACATACTTGCGGAGAATTTCCTCTGCCATAATTCCTAAAAGAAAAGTACCGCCAAAAATAAGCACAGAGCAAATCGCACATTGAATTACATACCCTTTGAACAAGGTAGAGAGCAGATAGTTTTTTTCTTTTTTATTCAATTTCATACCCTACCCCCCAAACAGTTTTAATGAACTTCGGATTTTTTGAAGGTTCATTCAATTTTCCCCGAAGCCGCCCAATGTGCGCCATTACCGTATTGTTATTGTTGCGAAGATACTTTTCTTTCCACACGGCTTCAAATAATTCCTCCGAGGCGACAACTTTACCCTGATGTTCGCACAGATACCACAGAATATCGAACTCCGTCGGCGTGAGCGCAAGCTCGCGCCCGAACAGCCGGCAGCGGCGTGAAGCGCGGTTTATCGTAAGGCCGCGGATATCCATTTCGTCAATGG
>ENA-OYYA01000044-OYYA01000044.1-human-gut-metagenome-genome-assembly--contig:-NODE-44-length-13385-cov-5.266917_pt1 | contig 13385 bp, 9 predicted proteins | sample MGYA00244060_ERZ653442 | MGnify/ENA primary metagenome ERZ653442 (study PRJEB26926, sample SAMN06165111) | human gut metagenome | biome: ENVO:00009003; feature: ENVO:2100002; material: ENVO:00002003... | reverse complement strand
TCATTCTATCCTCTACACCAAGCTGTTCTCGCTTTTACTCCTGGCGCTCTCATGTTTGGGAACCAAGGGCGTGAAAGCAGAAAAGATGAGTTGGAACAGGATTTTTACGGTTCTTGCAGTTGGCTTCTTCTTGTTCTTCCTCAACTGGTGGATATTATTGTTGCCTATATCTTATTTGGGCAATGCCACGCTGTACATCTTTACAATGACAGCAGGTTATATCTGCCTATTGATGGGTGGACTGTGGATGAGCCGACTCTTGAAGCACAACCTCATGGAGGATGTCTTCAATAATGAGAACGAGAGCTTCATGCAGGAGACCAAACTAATGGAGAACGAGTATTCCGTCAATCTGCCAACACTATTCTATTACAAGAAGAAATGGCAGAAAGGATGGATCAACGTGGTCAATCCGTTCCGAGCGACCATCGTGTTAGGTACACCGGGTAGTGGTAAGTCCTTTGCTGTAGTGAACAACTACATCAAACAGCAGATAGAGAAGGGGTATTCAATGTATATCTATGATTTCAAGTTTTCCGACCTTTCGACGATTGCCTACAACCACATGATGAACCATCAGAATGGATATAAGGTCAAGCCCCAGTTCTATGTCATCAACTTTGACGATCCTCGCAGAAGTCATCGCTGCAATCCCATTCACCCGGATTTCATGAGTGACATCTCCGATGCTTATGAGAGTGCATACACCATCATGCTTAATCTTAACAAAACGTGGGTCCAGAAGCAGGGCGACTTCTTCGTGGAGAGTCCGATTATCCTCTTTGCAGCTATCATCTGGTACTTACGCATCTACAAGAACGGAAAGTATTGCACCTTTCCCCATGCCATCGAACTACTCAATCGCAGATACGAGGATGTTTTTCCGATACTGACGAGCTATCCCGAACTGGAGAACTATCTTTCTCCATTCATGGATGCATGGCAAGGTGGGGCGATGGAGCAGTTGGCGGGTCAGATTGCAAGCGCAAAGATTCCGTTGTCACGAATGATTTCACCACAACTCTACTGGGTGATGTCCGCAAGCGAGTTTACACTCGACATCAACAATCCCAATGAACCTAAGATTCTGTGTGTCGGAAATAATCCAGACCGACAGAATATTTATGGTGCCGCACTCGGTTTGTACAACAGCCGCATCGTGAAACTCATCAACAAGAAGGGACAACTCAAATCATCCGTTATCATTGACGAGTTGCCGACCATCTATTTCAAAGGCTTGGATAATCTGATTGCTACGGCACGAAGCAACAAGGTGGCGGTGTGTTTAGGCTTCCAAGACTTCTCGCAGTTGGTTCGCGATTATGGAGACAAGGAGGCAAAGGTGGTTATCAATACCGTTGGTAATATCTTCAGCGGACAGGTCGTTGGCGAGACCGCCAAGACTTTATCCGAGCGTTTCGGCAAGGTGCTCCAAAAGCGCCAGTCCATTTCCATCAATCGTCAGGATGTCTCTACATCTATCAATACCCAGATGGACAGTCTCATTCCGCCGAGCAAGATTAGCGGACTCACCCAAGGTATGTTTGTCGGCTCTGTTTCCGACAACTTCACCGAGCGCATAGAGCAGAAGATCTTCCATGCCGAGATTGTCGTTGACACCGACAAGGTGAAGCGAGAGGAAAGCCATTATCAGCCTATCCCCATCATCAACGACTTCAAGGATGCCGATGGCAACGACTGCATGAAGCAAGCTATTCTGGACAATTACAACCAAATCAAGGAGGATGTCAAACAAATTGTCAAGGATGAACTGGAGCGCATCGCAGGTGACGAAAACTTGAAGCATTTGATACAGAAATAGGAAAAGAAAAGGCAGTGGCGATTTATTCCACTGCCTTTTCTTTTCTATTTCAATAATGTCTTGCCTTTTTCTGTAAGCATATATTTCTGTTTTGGATGTTTCGGATTTTCAGGATATAGTGGTTCAACATAGCCTTCTTCCATTGCAGGATATAGATATTTATCAAGGAAATAAGTCTTGTCTTTCAACTTTATACATTCCATTATCTCCTTGGCGGCCATCATATTATCTCTTATTACAGTAATTACTTTCATTAACTGTGGGGTAACTGTGGGGTAACTGTGGGGTAACTGTGGGGTAACTACCACACTGTTCCTGTTGTATTTGAATACGACCCACACAAAATTACCATCAGTATTGAATTCTGGAGCAGGCAAGCCTACACGTTTGCATTCATCGACCATTGTGCCTATTCCACGTCCCCAACTCTCCAATATCTTGCTCTTATAGAGTACGTTGGCGATAATTGGATTCTGTGGTTTGGAGTCATGTTCCTGCATAAGACGTTCTATAGGCAAGTCGGCAGGAAAAGTTCCCGTATTTCGTATTTCAACACGGTCATCGTAGATAGCGATGCTTACAGAGCTACCCGGTTGATGATACGAGCGATGGCAAAGTGAGTTGATGCAGCTCTCTCTTAAAGCCTTGTACGGAATGCTCAACTCTTCCTCACGATAAAGACCGTTTATCTTACCAGACAGTGAGAGATGCTTAAAGAAAAATGCCATTGAGGCATCAAGCAATTCGTAAATGTTACCTTCCGCACGTTGGTTGTCTATAAACTCTTCTTTTGTTGTTCCTTTGAAACGAGCCATACGCACAAGACATTGTGGGTATCCATACAAATCCTTGCCAAACAACACGGCGGCTGCATTGTTCAGTTTACCATCATGGAACAAGCCGAACTTTTTCAAGATTACAGGTATCTCCTCGCGAATAGTTGTTTCAGGAAGTCTTCCGTTTCGTATTCCCTCACGGACAGCACCGAGAATGGCATTCTCATCCAAGTCGGTTATCTTCAAATCGGAGTTTATCATTGCTTCCCATCCATATTTTCCGCCTCTTTCCATTAAGAGATGGTTATACCGTTCCTGTGGCATAAAAGTTGTGGTACTTTCAATGCGCATATAAGCCCTTCCCTTATAAGTGAAAGGACGCATGAATCGTTGACATTCCGCATGAATGGCCATCACATATTTGTCAGTCTCAAGAATAGGAACATACGAGATTTCCAACTCTACAAAAGGCTCAATTCTATTGACCGCCTCAGCAATAGAGCGTTTAGTATTGTCAGATACCTCTTGACCTATAATCTTACCATTATCCTTTACACCATAAAGAATAGTACCACCTTCACAGTTGAGAAACGCACATAGAGTCTCCATCGAACGGTCTAATTGACCTGTCGATTCCTTAAACTCCAAATTGTTGCTTTCCTTTAAGGAAGCAAGTTTTTCTATATCTTGATAATTCATACTTGTTGCAATTTTTTACGAACTCATGCCGGAGCCAGCAAAATGTCTTTTTGAAAATCTCCCGTTGGGACATTTTTCAAATGACCTTTGATGATGTTCATCTGTAGTTCTGTTATATTTTCATCACCGATTTCACGGAGAGCCATTACTATCAACAGCATAAGCTTTGATCGATAAGCAAATGTTCTCATCTCAGATGTATGCTTGAAAAGGATTCCGTTACCTTTGCCTACAGAAACCTTGCGAGAAGACCCATCTGTAAAGAACACCACATTTGCCGGTACTTGTTTTGACAGACCTAATACATTCAACACATACGCACCTGTCGGAACAATTCTAACTTTATCACGTTTAGCAATGCCATTGGCAATGTCTTCAATGGATGGAGGTACAACTCCGCTTCCCCATTTTGTGTCAATCTTTGGATAGCAATAGATGCCTTGTGCCACTCTTATTATGTCTCCATCTTTGCACAAACGCACCAAGGCTGACCTTATTGCATCGGATGATGCCATTTGAGCGAATGAATCGGGAAAGAACAATGTTCCCCGTTTGGAAGACGTTATTTTCCTTTTTATCTCGTTATAAGCGCTATTCGTTGCCATTCCTCTTTATTTTGCCACAAAACTACAATATTTTTGTGGCAACACCAAAAGTTTTTAATCTTTTTCAGAAATAACATAAGAAACACCTCGATTATCGTCTCATTCTTTCCAATTCATCATCCTTTCGCATCTTGTCGTTCAACTTCTCCTGCATTCTGTCAAGGAAGTAAGTACGGCTATGGTTTTTGCGTCTTCTGATGTCGGTGTAGAAACGATAGCAGTCCTTGGCTTTGATGCCAAAGAACTGGTACATGGCTTGCGCCAAGTCCTTGAACTTCACATCGCCATCGTTCACGCTTCCCATTACGCAGATGCCATATACCATTTCTACAAGGTCAACGGCATTGCCGGTCCATTTCACTAATGGTTTTGATTCTAATGATACTGGCGGAGAGGCTTCTGAAGTGGATGTAGTCACATGAAGATGATATGTTGCTGCCACATGCTCTTGCATTCTGCGGACAAATGCAATTGCTTTGCGCACATACAAGCCTACGGTTCCCAAACAATCCTTTATATGGGGCATTGACAGATGAAAGTCAAGCTCGGTTTCTACGTATGACAGTGCAAAGACCGCTTGCTTCACGTTAGTGCTGCATAAATCAACCACAACCTTGATAAACTCACGATATGAGTTCTCTAAAGCGTTACCACTTTTGTTCTTATGACCTGCATTCAGCAAGTTGAAAAAATCAGTCTCTAACAATATGTTGTATTCCATGTTGCTGTCTCTTTTATGGGTTTGTACTAATTTGATGTATTCGTGCGCACACCATTTATTAGTCCAATACCTATGCCATTCCAAGACAGACTAAACAATAGGATGATGATATTTCCTGATAATCAGTAACTTTATCAAGAGAATAAGATTTTCACAAGGAAATTGCAAGCAGAAATAGTGTAAGGAAAACCGGACACTCGTCCAATCTTCCTTACACGGTTCTTATACCGTTACAACTTATTAGTAGGAATACCATACTCTTTCATACGGGCATAGAATGTAGTATGGCTCATTTCCAACATTTTTGCCGCATCACGCTTGATGCCATTGCATTGCTTCAAAGCCCACAAGATACGCTCTCGATTGATCTTGCGTTCTTGTTCATCAAAGTCCAAAGCCTCTTCTGTCAATGCCGATTGTGACAACTGCAAGTCCTCGACATCTATTATCTCATTCTCGCATAACAGCATAGCTCGCATGATACATGATTTCAACTCACGCACATTACCTGGCCATGTATGGCTTACAAGTGCCCTTTGCGCTTCCTTACTGATACATTTTATTTCTTTGTCCGTATGCCTGTCATATAGTTTCAGAAAGAAGTTAGCTAATGGCATAATATCTTCCTTGCAATCCCGCAACCGTGGAATCTCTATAACCGCTTCGTGAAGTCGATAATACAGGTCGCTTCTGAATCGTCCTTCCCGAACAGCCTCTTGCAGATTCTCGTTGGTAGCGGCAATAATGCGCACATCAGCCACTTTATCTTTTGTAGCTCCCAATGGTCGGTAGCTCTTGGATTGCAACACACGCAGCAGCATCGCCTGTACGTCTTTCGGCAGGTTGCCTATCTCGTCCAAGAACAGCGTACCTCCAGCAGCCAATTCAAAGTAACCTTTTCTTGCTGCCTCCGCACTTGTGAATGCCCCTTTCTCATGCCCGAAGAGAGCGGAAACGGCAAGTTCTGCAGAAAGCGTACCGCAATCTACTACCTCAAAAGGCTTGTCGGCTCTTTTGCTTTGCAGATGTATCTTTTCCGCTATATGTTCTTTGCCAGTACCATTGTCGCCCAATATCATAACAGCCATGTCGCTTTTGGCAAACAATTCTGCCATTTTGTATATACGGCGAAACTTCTCACTTTTGCGGTAAACAATCTTGTTATTCAACTCGACGAGTCGTTTCTGCTTGTCTATGATTTCTTCCAAACGTTCATAAACTACATCAAGCAACAATTTCTTCGGTATATAGTCTTCCGCTCCCAATTTCATAGTCCTCACGGCACTCATGCTTTCATCGTAAGATGTCATGATAATAAATGGATTCTGGTAGCCGTTACTACGCAACCATTCCAACAGGTCGATGCCGTTATCATTCCCCAAGCGCATATCCGAAATGACAACATTCCATTCTGAGGATTCCTTAACAGCTTTCAGACCATCTCTGTAATTGTAGCATAAGATTGTTTTCCATCCCTTCGCCTCCAACTTCTTGCCCAACATATTACAAAATGTCGGGCTGTCTTCAATGATTATTACTTTCTTCATGCTGTTACCTCCTCAATTTTCTTTTGTGCGGCTTTGATGATTGCCTCACCATGTGCGAAAACATCCTCAACCGCTTGGTTGATAACGTCGTCTGATGATGTAGAATCTTCAATCAGGTCAAAGAGATGGTTCAAAGACTCGTCAGATTGTACCATCATCCATGAGCTTCTTGCGTGGTGAATGGCATCGGACATTTTCTTGCGGTTCTCCTCTTGGGCTGCATTACGGATACAGCCCAATGTATCAGTCATTTCCTTTACGAAATTCTCCAAAGTCTCTTTTTCATTGCCGTAGGTCAGCAACATAGAGAAGTCTATTTGTTTTTCTGCTATCTTACCGTTTACACACTTTCTTGCAGTGCTTATCAAATCCTTGTCAGACATAGGCTTGAACAGGCAAGCGACAAATCCTGCATCAAGCAGTTCTTGCTCACTCACATTTGGTGCTGCTGTCATAACAACAACAGGAATGGTCTTGGAGTTACGCACGTTCACCATACGCATCATTTCCAGAATCTCGATACCATTCACTTCAGCCATCTTCAAATCCGTTATCAGCAGATCATAAGATTTTTTGCGCATCATATCCAATAAATCCGTGGCATTATTACAAGTGTCACATACGATGCCGTTTGATGCAAACGCCTCACGAATGGTACTCAGTTGCACATGGCTATCATCAATGGCAATGACAGTGAACGAATCTTGTCGTTTAGTTCTATACAGGATTGGTTCCACATTCTGCTTTTCGGCTGCAGCCATAGGAAGACTAATGGTAAAAATACTTCCCAGCCCTTGGTGACTGGACACATCGATTTTTCCTTTCATCAGTGAAACGAGGTTCTTGACAATGGAAAGTCCCAAGCCAAATCCCGGTTGGGTGACCGCATTTCCCAATCTTGCAAATTCCTTAAAGATTTGTTTTTGTTGCTTGTCGTCCAATCCTGTTCCTGTATCCTTAACCATTAGCATGAATACACCATTTTTATAGGTTGTGGACAATACTATCTCACCCTTTCCCGTATATTTGATGGCATTGGAAAGCAGATTGCGTCCTATTGTAAGCACCTTTTCCTTGTCTCCATTGACAACACCATCTGCCTTATTGTTGATGCTCAATTCCAGTTGTTTTTTCGCAGCAAAGGGTTCATACTCCATCTTTAATTGCTCGGCAATGTCCATCATACGGAATGGGCGTTCTTTGACGGTCGCCTTTCCATTCGCTAATTTGGAGTAAACCAGGAAACTGTCTATCATAGAAGTCAAGCCTTTCGATGTGTCAACAATCAAGTCGGCATACCGTTTGCTTTCATCCGTAGCATCTTCAAGTCCGCTAATCTTGCGGGCATAATCCTTGATGGCAGACAAAGGACTGCGCATCTCATGTGTTACTGTCAGCATCACCTTTCTTGTTTCTTCCTTGCTCTTACGTGTCTTGAATGCGAATCGCCACACCAATAGGAATAATACGAAAAACACCAATATCAACAATCCTATCATCCCTATATAATAATAGGTATAATTGCCTTCCAAGTCTGCGATTTGTCGCTCACGAACTTTGATGCCTTTATCCACATTCACATCAGCTATGCTGATTACTCTTTGCAACTGCTTATTGATACCTTCATTTCTATTTCCAAGACTATCCAATATCTCCACTACCTTACGGCTTTGCTGGTGATGTTTAGCAACAACCGTTTGGTTTAGGTTGGTGAGCATCTTTTCAGTTTGGGTTAAACGGTTGCCTGTTGTTACTGCATTTTCTTTCTTGCCGAACAATCTGCTGAAGAAACCTCGCTTCTTTGGCTTTGCCTGCTGTGGCATAGCTGAAAGTCTTTTGCTTTCAGTTTTATTCTGCTCTACAATTCTTGGAACTTCTGCTGTCAGCTTTTCTTGAGTGGCATTCAGATCCTGCATGGCATCCTTTATATCCAGAAGGAGCTGTTCCTTTTCAGCAAGAAGACGGCAGATCGTATCAGAATCTTCTTTCGGACAAATACCTGCGATGCCTTCAAGCATACTGTCCACTTCCAATCGAAGCGAATGATACTCATTCACATCTGTTGAGTCCCAATCCGCAACCATTTCACCAAGCAGTGACAATTCCGTTATGTGCAAGTTTAAGTCATGCACATTCTTTCGCCACTGATGCAGTTCTGCATTTCTACACTCAATCTCCTTTCTGTCGCGCCATTCAAATAGGCCGATTACAATGGTACATCCTACGATGACGATGGCAGTCATGATGCCTAAAGCCATCCATCTACAGATATGCCCGGTCTGTTCTTTGCGTTCCATGTTGTTTACTTTTTACGTTTCTATTACTTCATTATTGATTTGCACTAACATTTTAATCGGCAAAGATAATGGCAGGAAGCATTAAAGACGAATATTTATATATATTATAACAACTTTTATGCAATTTCTTGATAAAAATAGCATATTGTTAGAAGCGATGTCCACCATGAGGGCGGAGGAATTTTGTTCCCGACGGTCGCAGAAAGTGAGTGTACCAACTGTAAACAGTGTATCGAATGACAAACGTACAGGAACAAGAGAAAGGGCGGAAGACCGCTCACAGGCAGGGTTCGCAAGTTGTCGAAGTCTGTCACAGTGAAGTTCTCAAAGCCAAGCTACGAGGCATTGAGACTGACACGGATAATCCACATTGTCATATCGTGTATAACCGCATCAACAATGAGGGCAAACTCATATCAGACACCCATGATTACAGGCGTAATGAGCAAGTGACCAAAGCTCTAAAATCCAGGTATGGATTTACTTACGGAACGGACAAGAGCAAGACTAACACTCGCAAATTGCGCAATGCGGAGCGTGCAAAATACGAGATTCACAATGCAGTCAAAGATGCCTTAAAAGTTGCAGATAGCTGGCAGAAGTTCAAGAATGAACTTGCAAAACGAGGTGTTTGCTTGGAGCTTGTCAATAAGGACAAGGAGAGAACCAAGGTACAAGGCATCCGTTTCAGCAATGATGGATATAGCTTCAAGGGTACGCAGATTAGCCGAGACTATAGCTTTGGCAAGTTGAATGTGAGGTTTGAGGGGACGGAGAATCAAGTATCAGCAAGAGACAACTCTGCTCAACAATATGAGCAAGGTTGTCGCAAGGACGAGCATTTGCCATCCATGTCGGAAACCAGCCAAGACCCTTGGAACGGCATTTCTTCCATTGTTTTTTTTGCTTCTGCCAACGCACAGACCTTTGAGCCATTCCCAGAGGATGAATCAGTCAAGAAGAAAAAGAAGAAACGCAGAAAGGGCTTTAACCTTTGATGCAAGTTACAAACCATTCAAACAACAAAAGAAAGAAGAAAGAAGAAAGAAGAAATGTTGGAAGCCATCTATGTCACAGTTGAGAGATTGGAGCAGAAAGTCGATGAACTTTCTGCCTCACAAGTACTGACATAACCAAGTTGGAGAAATCAATCATTGCTATGTTTGGCAAGGAGGAGGAAGTCATTGGTAAATTATCCAAATTAAGAGATGCCATTGTTGTTTTCGCTGACCTTATCAAGATTGAACATGGCAAAAATGAGCAGCGAAGCAGGTTCTTAGTTGATGCAGTCAAGCAGATGAGACAAGAGAATGATGTTTCTTCAAAGGCATTGCAGGACAAACTTGAAGTGATGAACAATTCACCTCAGAAGAAACTTGTCACCCATCGCTTCGAGCCTACATCAAAGTATGTTCTTCTTTTCATTGGTGGCTTGGCTCTATCTCTTGTCATATCCATTTGGGGCAATCTAACCCAATGGCGGGAACACCAAGACAGGGAGGAGGCAGACTTGAAATATCGTGCATTGAAGATGGTTCTTCCATCTGACGACCCCAATGTTCGATACATCGAAAAGAACTTTTCTGTATGCCCAAATAAAGAAGTTATTGAGAAAGTGAGAACTCATGTAAATATTTACGAGGACTCAATTCGCTATCATAACGAAATGATACAGATGGCAGCAATTAAAGATAGCATTGCTAATAGCCTATTTAAAGAGGCGAATGAAATTAAAAAGAAAATTAATCAGAAATAATAGACAACGACCAACGGGTACAAGCGCATCCTTCGTTTCGACAAGATTAAGACCAACGGCATTCGTGTCGTATTCGAAGCGCAAGGGCTTGCCCGTGCATCAACAATGTTTCAGCATACTAACTTTCATCAAACTCTCAACTATTCATCCGTGTCCGTGATGCCACTCGTTTGACATTGCGGACACTTTTTCTTTTAAGATGGTATGAAGAAGAAATTGATAATTATAGCTGTTTTGGTTATTGCTTTGGTTACATCTTATATATTCTGCGGTACTGACAAAAATGATACAGGGATTGACTCAATTAAAATCGAAGAATATACGGCTGCTTTAAGCAACAAGATTGATTTGGATTCTATAGCGGGAACTTATTGCGGTGTATTACCGCCTAATGTAAAAACAACACTCACATTAAATGCTGACGGCACCTATTTGTTGATACAGGTATTCAAAGAAAAGCAGAATGAACAGGAAAAGTTAAGAGGTACTTTCCAAATGCTTGACGGCAATATTTTGATGCTTGTGCATCCTTTGAGTGGTGACAATATTTTCTATAAGGTGAAGGACGACAACTGCATTATTTTGATAGATTCATTTGGGAATGAACCTGAAAAAAAGGTTAGGAAAAACTTTATACTGAAGAAGAAAGGATAAATGGAGGGTGTAAAATAAACTGTGTCAAACGATACTCATAGCTTGACACAGTTTATTTTACATCCTCATTTAGACATTTCTAATATGATGAAATGCACTATTTGGGCGACTTTTCTCCACTATTTATATCCGTTGAGGATATATTTTTGCAAATATAACCTACAATATACTCTATCGGAGTAAAAAGCTCAATATCATTGTTCTCAACTAAATCTTCTATTGAAGATTTTACAATTTTCCAAAGCTTGGATGTCTCATATTCTTCATATGGATGTTTCATTTTTTGTTCTTATTTTTAGGACCATTAGGCCAAATTTGTTGTCCATTATAATCAATTTCCTTAACCTTCTTTCCTGTTTTTGGGTTGGTTACATCCCAATGGTCTTTATGTTTTAAATCTTTTTTCCACACATTTCCATCTTTATCTTTCCAACCCTGACCATTTCTAAGTTTAGTCGTTTTACCTGGAGGTTTATTACTATATTGAGGTACAGAAGGTTGTTCGCGACTTGCAATATGACCTTTCTTATCCGTGAGATTTTTTCTTGCATTTGACATCATTACTGCTCCATGAACAGTAAGACCCGCTCCCACAGTAGCATCTGCACTTCCTACAACTACAACCACCGTAGAAGTTCCAAGTGAAGGTCCTTCTGCAACAAGTCCTACCGTAGTGATAGTCGTTCCACTTGCCACCATAGTAGCACCTGTACCACTTTCAATGGTACCCACGGTTAGGCTGGCTAAATCACCAGCTGTTAATCCAGCATTGAAGTCCTTAGGGGCTGAAACATTTCTTCCTGCATATGTTCGAATATTGATTAATCCACCAGTGGCATTATCTACAATAGCGGCACCAAATCCTTTTACTTTATCCCACCAATCTTGACCATTAGGGTCACTAAATCTTATCGGGTTGTTTCCTGTATAACAATATGAAGAAAAATCAAAATATTTTTCTTGCTTTGGATCTGTTGATATCCAAATGCCAAGCTTCGGTTCGTAATATCTCGCCCCATAATAATACAACCCCGTTTCCTCATCGAATTCCTTCGCATTGAAAAGATAAGGCGTATTCCAAATGTTATTGCGCTCCTCTACGAATACCTCACCGAAAGGAACATACTCGATATGCTGCACCACCTCGCCGTCAAGGTTGGTGATGTAACTACTGCTACCCAAATGGTCTGGGTGATAGTAGAACTGCATCTTCTCGTATGAGTCACCCTCTTGGAAATTGTTCTTCATTGCTCTTGCCATAACACGTGCCTGCGCAGCCTCCAAGCTGCCGTCATTGCAGCAGAAGCCCTTGCCATCGACATAGTCGTTGTTGTCCTCGCCATTGTACGGCACTGCAAAGGTTGCATAATTATCCTTAATAACCTGCAACTGCTGGACATATTTTTGCTTATAGTCAACAGAAAGTCCATCAGTCTCACTACCTGCATACTGAATGCGGCGTGGGTCTGAACCATAAGAGTCAAAGTCTCCAATCTTGCTGACTACACGCTGACTACCAATATAGATGTGCTTGGTGTAACGTCCGCCTTGGTTGGCAACGAGGTAAGGAGATACATACAATGAGAACTTGGCTGTGTTTGTGCGACCTCCAGCAAACTCGGAGTTCACATAGACTTGATCACTCTCACCCGATGTTTTCACCGTGCGCTCACCGTCTGCGTCATACCAATAATTCGTCACGAAGCCATTGTCATCAGAGGAAAGAAGACGGTTCTCCTCATCCCACTTCAACTTGCGCTCCGCTGCCTTTTCGTCAGCAATGCCGTCCTTCTTCGTGCGACTTGTATTGACATAAATGAGGTTTCCGTTGGCATCATACTCGTAGGCATGACTATTGTTCACCTTCTCACTCTCCGAAGGAGTTTCCTCTGTGCGGTAGTTCACATCCTTTACATTGGCGAGTTGGAACTTCTTGCCTGTCTCTGTTCCATAGGTGTATGACAAATCATAACCTGCATTCAATGTACCGTTGAACTGCACATTGTTCTGCGTGAGAATCTGACGCTTCGATGTGATGCGGTGCATGTTGTCGTAACCCATCGCAAGAGTGTAGCTTGCGGTCTTGTTGTCAGCACCAGTATAAGTGCCAGTTGCACCAACAAGACGGTAGAGTGCATCGTATGTATAGGCATGAGCCATTTGTCCGCCAGCCTTTCCACTCTGTGGAACTGACGCACCGTTAACCACACTGAGCACATTGCTTACCGCATCATAAGTGTAAGCATTGTCCATGATGGTATTGCCACCACTGTTCACGGTGAGGTTCTGCAATCTGCGACGCTGTGGGTCGTAGGTGTAGAACGTCTCAGCACCATTGCAGTACTTCAAGTATGTACGCTGCTCAAACTTGTCATAGCCGATCTTGCTCACATAATCGTAGCCGTAAGACTTGTAGCCATGAACCTTTTCAAGCTGACCACCGAGGTTGTAAGAATAGGTGATTTTCTCCTCATCAGGATAAATCATCTCCAACAGACGGTTGTGGCT
>ENA-OYYA01000038-OYYA01000038.1-human-gut-metagenome-genome-assembly--contig:-NODE-38-length-14024-cov-3.295225_pt1 | contig 14024 bp, 10 predicted proteins | sample MGYA00244060_ERZ653442 | MGnify/ENA primary metagenome ERZ653442 (study PRJEB26926, sample SAMN06165111) | human gut metagenome | biome: ENVO:00009003; feature: ENVO:2100002; material: ENVO:00002003... | reverse complement strand
ATCTACACCTAAGCCTTCGTCGGCAGCGTCAGATGTGTATAAGAGACAGTTTCATCATCGCAGATCGCGATATTCCATCTGATCATGTCTCTTCCTCCACGCTTTTTTCTTCCGGCATTTCCAGCATCACGTCTGTGGTAAAGATGCCGCCGCTCATGCTGTACTTCACGGAACCGTTATAGCTTTCCGCGATCCGCCGGATGATCCGGGTGCCGTAGCCGTGCAGCTCCGTGTGGTTGGTTTTTGTGGTTTCCAGGGTCATCCGCCGCTTTTCCGGCAACGTTTTATCCACGGGGTTGGTGACGCGGATAAACAGATATTCCTGCCGGGGTATAATGGAAATGTTCACCGTCGGTTCCGCCACGCCTGCCTGAGACGCGGCCTCCATAGCATTGTCCAGCAGATTGGACAAAAGGCTGCACAAGTCCTCATCCTTGAAGGGAAGCTTGCGGGGCACGAGGATGCTGGTATCCAAAACGACGCCCTGCTCCTTGGCCGCGGCCATTTCATGATTCATGACCACGTCCACGGCGTAATTACCGCTGTCAAAGCTCTTCAAATACTTCGTTTCCTGGGAGGAAACCCGGTCCAGATACTCTTTCGCCTCCGCTGTTTTCCCTTCGTCCAGCAGCGCTTTCATGTAGAAATTATGGTTCTTGATTTCATGACGGATAGAGCGCAGCTCGTCATAGCTCAGCTTGGTGGCATGATACTTCTCTTTTTCCATTTCCGCCTTCTGCCTGAGCGCGTTCAGCTCCATATTTTTCTTCGTGCCCTGGTCGATGGTATAGAACTGGTAATAGGCCATCAGATTGATAAACCACAGCGAAACACACACCAGAATGTTGAAATTGCGCGCGTTTACGATCGCCTTCGATAAATCGGCATACAGCTCCAACCCGATGATAATCGCCGAAATCACCACCTGCATCCACACATACTTGCCGCCGATGGCGGTGCCGGTCTCAAAAGAAAAATGCCGCAGGAACCAGATTTCCGTAAAAATCATGACCGTCGCCACCAGCGGCGTCAGATACTGCGCCCAGGCAAAATACGATTCGTTCAGGGACGCGAATAATTCGCCCAGCGGTTCGGAAATGGGCAGCATCACCATCACGCTGGCCACAAACATCCAACCCCGCACCAAACATACCCTGAAATCATACTTGCTTCTCAGAATGGCATACCCCGTTACGAAGATGCTGAGGGCGATTCGATCCATCTGCCAGCCGCTTGTCAGCCAGAATAAAAGGGAATCCAAGAGAATATAGCTTGCGCAGCAAACGAGGTACTCTATAAAAAACTGCGCAATCCCTTTTTTATTTTTCGGGAAATCACGCAGCAGCATGACCGCTGCCATGATCAGCATCGCATTGGTGAACACATATCCATAGCCCATGCCGGGTGAAAGAATAAACTGACGAATATATTCAAACAAATCGTTTGCCCCCTTTCACCTGCCATCTGGAAATCCCCTTATAGTATATCAGAAATGTCGATCCTCTTCAAGATAAGCGGAATAACTGGTATGATATGAGGAATAAATGGTTTTATAAGCAAAAACCCCTTGACAACTAATTCGCCATGATACAGTTGATGGCCGGCGGCGGTGTCGCCCTCATCGGCATCACCCTTGTACCTCTGCTCTCCGGCCTGTTCGGTTGATCGTCCGGCGGTGATCGCTTATGGGCGGCATACTCGACAAACTCGATGAATGGCTCCGAGGGCTGCTCATCGAGGGGATCACGGGAAACCTGTCGGGCATGTTCGATACGGTCAATACCAAAGTAGGCGAGATTGCCGGTGAAGTGGGACAGACGCCGCTGGCATGGAACAGCGGCGTCTTTTCTATGATTCGAAACCTCTCTGAAACGGTGATCGTTCCAATCGCCGGGGTTATCCTGACATTCGTAATGTGTTATGAGCTGATCCAGCTTGTGACAGAGAAAAACAATCTGCACGATGTAGATACCTGGATGTTCTTCAAGTGGATTTTCAAAACATTCTGTGCCGTTCTCATTGTGACGAACACGTGGAATATCGTCATGGGTATCTTCGATGTAGGGCAAAGCGTTGTGAACAGCAGCGCAGGCGTCATCATCGGGAATACCTCCATTGATATCAGCAGCGTCATCACGGATATGGAGGCGCAGCTTGAAGCCTTGGGCACGGGAGAACTGTTCGGGCTGTGGTTCCAGTCCCTTTTCGTAGGACTTACCATGAACGCCCTTTCCATCTGTATCATGCTTGTCATCTACGGCCGCATGATCGAGGTGTATTTGACAACTTCTGTTGGACCGATTCCGCTTGCCACTATGACAAACCGGGATTGGAGCCATACGGGGCAGAATTACTTGAAATCCCTGTTTGCATTGGCATTCCAGGCATTTTTAATCATGGTGTGCGTGGGTATCTACTCTGTTCTGGTGCAGAGTATCGCCACGGACGGAAATATCTCAGGCGCGATATGGGCCTGCATGGGCTACACGGTCCTGCTGTGCTTCGCCCTGTTCAAGACCGGCAGCCTCTCTAAGAGCCTGTTCGGAGCGCATTAAGGAGGCTTGATAAATTGGCGTATGTAACCATTCCAAAGGATTTGACGAAAGTAAAATCCAAAGTGCTGTTTGGGCTTACCAAACGGCAGCTTATATGTTTCGGAGCGGCGGCACTCATTGGAGTACCGCTTTTCTTTTTGCTCAGACGCACGGCCAGCAACAGCGCCGCCGCGTTCTGCATGATTATCGTCATGCTCCCGTTCTTTCTACTTGCCATGTATGAGCGGCATGGTCAACCCCTGGAGGTGGTGGCCGGACAGGTCATCCGCTGTATGTTCCTGCGGACGAAAGAACGGCCTTACCAGACAAACAATTTCTACGCAGCCTTGGAGCGGCAGGCCCAGGCGGAAAAGGAGGTGAAAGCCATTGTTCAGAAAGCGAAAGCAAGAGCCGCAGGCACGACAGGCGGCAAAAGCCGCGGTAAAACTGACCGCCGCAGAAAAGCGTGAGATCAGCCGTATTCTGGAAACTGCCAGAGGCGACGGCAAGGTACATTCCGCACAGGACACTTTACCGTTCCGCCAGATGTACCCGGACGGCCTGTGCAAGCTGGACGATTACACCTGGTCGAAGTGTATCGAGTTCGAGGATGTGAATTATCAGCTTGCAAAGCCTGACGACCAGACGGCAATCTTTGAAGCCCTCTGCGATATGTATAACGCCCATGACGCTTCTATCGGGATGCAGCTCTCCCTTGTGAGCCGCCGCATGAACCGGGAGGATTTTGTGAAGCGTATCGAGATCGCGGCACAGGGAGATCACTTCGACCATATCCGTGAGCTTTACACGCAAATGCTCCGCAAGCAGCTTGAACGGGGCAACAACGGTCTTATCAAAACAAAGTACCTGACCCTCACCATCGAGGCACGGGACAGCAAAACCGCACGGGCAAGGTTTTCCAGGATCGTCATGGACGCCCTCAACCATTTCAAGGTCATGGGTGCTTTGGCAAAAGAGCTTGGCGGCAAGGAGTGGCTGGAAATGCTCCACGGCATCCTGCACCCGGACGGGGAACGGTTTGCCTTTGAATGGAGCTGGCTTGCCCCTTCCGGCCTGTCGGTCCAGGATTTTATCGCACCTTCTTCTTTCCGCTTCGGTGAAGCAAGGAAGTTCACGATGGCGGATAAATTCTGTGCCGTGTCCTTTCTGCAGATCAGCGCACCGGAAATGGATGACCGTATGCTCACCGAACTGCTGGATACGGACAGCGGGCTGCTTGTCAGCCTCCATATCCGCAGTATGGATCAGAACGAGGCAATCAAAACAGTCAAGCGGAAGATCACTGACATTGACAGTATGAAGATTGACGCGCAGAAAAAGGCGGTGCGGGAAGGTTTTGATATGGATATCATCCCCACTGACCTTGCCACCTACGCAGGCGAGGCAAAGAACATCCTCCGTGACCTGCAAAGCAGAAATGAGCGAATGTTCCTGATGACCTTCCTGGTGGTGAACTTTGCGGACAGCAAGCAAAAGCTGGAGAATGACCTTCTCCGTGCGGCAAGCGTGGCGCAGAAATATAACTGCTCCCTGGTGCGGCTGGACTTTCAGCAGGAGGACGGCTTCGTGTCGGCTCTGCCCCTGGGTGTCAACCGCATTAAGATACAGCGCGGGCTTACCACTTCGGCGGTGGCGGTGTTCGTTCCCTTCACCACACAGGAGATTTTCCACGGCGGCGAAGCTCTTTACTACGGGCTTAATGCCACTTCCGGCAATATGATCCTTGCTGACCGCAAAAAGCTGAAAACGCCCAACGGCATGATCTTAGGTACGCCCGGCAGCGGCAAGAGTTTTTCCGCAAAGCGTTCCATCGTGGGTGTGTTCCTGAACACAAAGGACGATATCCTGATCTGCGACCCGGAGGCGGAATATTTTCCGCTGGTGAACCGTCTGGAAGGACAGGTCATCAAAATCTCGCCTACCAGCACGCAGTATGTGAACCCTATGGATATCAACCTCAATTACAGCGAGGATGATAACCCGCTGGCGTTGAAATCCGATTTTATCCTGTCATTCTGTGAATTGGCGGCAGGCGGCCGGAACGGTCTGGAGCCAGTGGAAAAGACGGTCATTGACCGTGCCGTGCGGATCGTGTACCGCCCCTATATCGCAGACCCCCGCCCGGAGAATATGCCGCTGCTGGAAGATTTGTATGACGAGATCAAGCGGCAGCCGGAGCCGGAGGCACAGCGGATTGCGGCGGCGCTGGAACTGTATGTGCATGGCAGCCTGAATGTTTTTAACCACCGTACCAATGTGGATATCAACAACCGCATTGTCTGCTTCGATATCAAGGAGCTGGGAAAGCAGCTCAAAAGCCTGGGTATGCTGGTGATCCAGGACCAGGTGTGGAACCGTGTTTCCCAAAACCGGGATCAGGGTAAATCCACCTGGTACTTCGTGGACGAGTTCCACCTTCTGCTGCGCGGCGAGGTCGGTACCTGGAGCGTGGAGATTTGGAAACGCTTTCGCAAATGGGGCGGTATCCCCACGGGGATCACGCAGAACATCAAGGACCTGCTTTCCTCCCCGGAGATCGAGAACATCTTTGAAAACAGCGATTTTGTGTACCTTCTGAACCAGGCCAGCGGAGACAGGAAAATCCTCTGCGAGCGCCTGAATATCTCCAACCAGCAGGCGGCGCATATCAGCAACGCAGGCCCAGGCGAGGGGCTGATCTTCTTCGGCAATGTGATCCTGCCTTTTGTGGATGACTTCCCGAAGGACAATGAACTTTACAGCATTATGACGACCAAACTTGGTGAAACCGGGAAAGGAGAAAACGAACATGAATGATCCCCGCTATTTGCATACGGAAGAAAAACAGGAGGGCGAAACCTTCTTTGATGTGATGAACCGGCTGATTGCCAGAAGTAAGGCGGTCACGGCGGATATGGAGGCGATCCTTGCGGAGTTGGAAAGTGAGATCGAACCGTTCCGTGTACCGAAGGGCCATGAATAAACTGACCCATGTGAGCCTGTTTTCCGGCATTGGCGGTCTGGACCTGGCGGCGGAGGCTGCCGGGTTTGAAACCGTCTGCCAGTGTGAGTGGGCGGATTTTCCGCACTCCGTCCTCTCCGCACGATGGCCGGATGTTCCCAGGTTCCGGGATATTACTACTTTTACGAAGGAGGCGTTTTTTGAAAAAACAGGACTTGAAACAGTTACCGTTATCTCAGGCGGCTTTCCCTGTCAGCCCTTCTCCACCGCCGGAAAACGGAAGGGCTTTGCGGATGAACGCTACCTGTGGCCGGAAATGTGCCGCGTTATTACCGAGCTGCGGCCCCGTTGGGTGCTTGGGGAAAATGTTGCTGGCTTCATCAATATGGGGCTCGACAAAACGATCTTTGACCTGGCAAAAGCGGGATACGCTGTTCTCCCATTCGTATTTCCGGCTTGCGGCGTCGGCGCATGGCATGAGCGCCAGCGAACTTTTATCGTCGCGGCTGATGTTTCCCACACCCCTTGCCTCCGACAACAACACCGCCAGGGACGCGGCAAGCCTGGATGTGTTCCTGTCGGACAATGGGATATTCCGCAAGAGGAACCGAAACGGGGCAATCTGGAGCCTCAGCCTGTCGGCGGCGGTATTCTATCTGACCCCGGTGGCGTCGGACGGTTTCCGCTCAACCTTGAAGCCGTCGGCCTTCGATCCGGCGAAGAAGGACGGGAACCTGTCGGCGCAGATCATCTCCCAGGAGCGGCCGGTGTCCGAAACGGCGGCGCTGAATCCGGATTGGGTGGAATGGCTCATGGGCTTCCCGAAAGGATGGACGGACGTATCCTCTGGGCCGCCGAACCGGAAGGAATCCCCCGCATGACCGAGCGCATGGATGACCGGGCGCTGCGGCTGAAAACATTGGGAAATGCGGTCTGCCCGCCCCAGGCCTATCCCATTTTCCGCTATATCGCCATGATCGAGAATGGCACCTGCGGCGACTTTTGCCCCTATGGAAAGGAAGGTGACTGCCTATGAGGGAACTGAAAGCGACCGATAAGATCACGCAGAAAATGACCCGTGACGGTGCGGTATCGGAAAACCTTGCCACGGGAGAGGTGGAACATATCAGCAGCCGGGAGCCGGAAACGGAACTGTCCGCTTCTTCGGAAGAATCCGCTGGCACGGCTACTGACCTTGCCCTGCGTGCGGCGGAACACCATGAGAAGAAAAGCGCACGAAAGGCGGAAAAGGCTGACACCCAGGCGGTGCGGGATGGTTCTGCCGCAAGGCAGCGCCCGTCCTCCCGCCTGCAATTTACCGAGGAAGAACGTGCCGATCCCGCACTTGGAAAGTACATCGACCGTTCCGACCGTGCGGCGGACAGGCTGGACGCAGCAAAGGCCGCTATCCCCACAAAGAAAGTTCTCCGTACCGAGCGTGTTTTTGACGAGACAGCCGGAAAAGGCAAGATGCAGCTTCACATTGAAAAAGTGGAGAAACGCCCCAACGGACGCCTGCGGCACAATCCACTTTCCCGACCGGTCCATGAGATCGTCCATGCCGCCCATGCGAAGGTGCATGAGGTGGAACAGGAAAATGTGGGTGTTGAGGCTGGACACAAGGGCGAGGTGCTGACGGAACGCGGGCTTGCCTACGGAAAAGGCAAAGTCCGTGCCGCCGTCCAGCATCACCGCACAAAGCCCTGGCGTGACGCGGCGAAGGCAGAGCAGGCTTCTTTTAAGGCAAACGCCGACTACCTTTACCAAAAGGCACTGCATGATGATCCTGCATTGGCGGCTTCTAACCCGGTATCCCGCTTTCTGCAGAAACAGCGGATCAAGCGGAACTATGCAAAGGAGCTGCGACAGGCAGAGAAAACCGCAAAGAACACAGCGGCCACGGCGAAAAGTGCGGCGCAGAAAGCAAAGGACGCCTTCAAGGAAACTTTCCTCTACATCAAGCACCATAGCCGGGCGGTGCTGTTGGTGATCGGCATTGGCGCCTGTGTTGCCCTGCTGTTTGGCGGGGTATCTTCCTGTTCCATGATGGCGGGCTCCGGCATAGGTAGCGTGTTCACTTCCTCTTATCTCTCCGAGGATGCGGATATGCTGGCTGCGGAGGCGGCCTACTGCGAACTGGAGCAGGAGCTTCAATATGAGCTGGACCACTATGAGGCTCTGCACCCCGGATATGACGAATACCGTTTTGATCTGGACGAGATCGAGCATGACCCTTATGTGCTGATTTCCATTCTCACGGCATTCCATGAAGGGGTGTTCACCATCGACGAGGTTCAGGCGGAGCTGCAAATGCTCTTTGAAAAGCAGTACATCCTGACGCAGACCGTGGAAGTGGAGGTGCGCTATCGGACGGAGACACGGACAGACAGCGAGGGAAATAACTATGACGTGGAAGTACCGTACAACTACTATATTTGCAATGTGAAGCTGGAAAACTTCGACCTTTCCCATGTGCCGGTCTACATCATGGACGAAGAAACACTTTCCTTGTATGCGGTCTATATGGCAACGCTGGGGAACCGGGAAGATTTGTTCCCCGGCTCCGGCTATGTAGACAAGTACACCAAACCGCCAACCACCTATGATATCCCGCCTTCCGCACTGGAAGATGAAACCTTTGCGGCGCTCATTACCGAGGCGGAGAAGTACATCGGCTATCCTTATGTCTGGGGCGGCAGCAATCCAAACACTTCTTTTGATTGCTCCGGCTTCGTGTCCTGGGTGCTGACGCAAAGCGGCGTCTGCAATACGGGCAGACTGGGAGCCCAAGGACTCTACAATATTTCCACCCCGGTATCCTCTGCCAACGCAAGACCCGGCGACCTGATCTTTTTCGTCGGCACTTACGATACACCGGGCGTTTCCCATGTGGGTATCTATGTGGGCGGCGGAAAAATGCTGCATTGCGGCGACCCCATTCAGTATGCAGATATCAACACAAGCTACTGGCAATCCCACTTTTACGCTTTCGGGCGACCGCCCTACAACTAAAAAACGATATGGAGGTAATTTGATTTATGGCAACGACACAGAAGATCCGCAATGACATTGCGAAAACCAAAGAAAAGATCGCGGAGCAGCAGAAACGCCTTCGTGCGCTGGAGGCCCAGCTTGCGGAGGAAGAAAATCTGGAAATCGTCCGCATGGTGAAAGCCGTGAAGATGGATAACAAGGAACTGACCGCCTTCCTGAAAGCCTATGCCAGCGGTATGATCTCTCTGCCGGAAGGTATGATGCCGGAGGATGGCACCGAGAATGAGGAAACGGAGGGATACGAGGATGAAACATAACTTTATGACAAAAATGGCATCGGCTCTTTTGGCGGTGGTGCTCAGCACTGCCGCTTTTTCTGTCACCGCCTTTGCCAGCGGCGGCGAGGAAACCACGGAGTCCGTGGCTGAACAGGAAACGGCTGGGGATGTCTCTGATCTGCTTTCCGCTCTGGCAGGCAGCCAGGTCACGGTATCCGTCACCGAGGATGGTATCCAGTTCAGTTCCGGCGAAAATGACTCCGGTCAGACCGGCACCGTCACCACGGGCGGCGGCAATTTGAATGTCCGGACGGGTGCGGGAATGGACCACACCGCCTTCACCCAGCTTCCCAACGGAACGACCGTGAAGGTGATCGGCACGGACGGCGACTGGCTGAAGGTCATCCTGCCGGAGAAAGTCGGCTATGTCTATTCCGGCTACATGACGGTAAGTGACGGCGAGGTTGGTTCCGGGGAAGGCTCTTTCTCTCTGGACGCGGAAACGCTGGAAAATCTGCTGGGGATACTGGGCGGCTGTCTGAATGGTGGTGCCGCCCTAACGCCGGACGGGAACCTTTCGCTGATTGACGATATTGGCAACCCGACCGCCAGCGGCAAGCAGTTTATCACAGTGGAAACGAAGAACGGCAATGTGTTCTATCTCATTATCGACCGTGACGACGAGGGCGAGGAAACCGTGCATTTTCTGAACCAGGTGGATGAAGCCGACCTCATGGCACTCACGGAGGACGGAGAAAAGGCGGAAACGCCTATTGTCTGCACCTGTACGGAGAAGTGCCAGGCCGGAGCGGTCAATACCGCTTGCCCGGTCTGCGTAAAAAACCTTAGTGAATGTGTTGGCACAGAACAGAAAGCTGCGGAGCCCACCGAGCCGGAGAATCCGGAACCCGAAAAGAAAAGCAATACCGGGGCGATCCTGGCGGTGCTGCTGATCCTTGCAGCCGGAGGCGGCGCGGCAGTCTATTTCCTGGTGCTGAAACCGAAGCAGGGAAAGAAAGTTCCCGCTGATCTGGATGATTTCGACCTGGAGGATGAAGAAGAATATCTGACCGAGGACGAGGAAACGGAGGAAAAGAATGAGTAAACTGATTATTGCGGAAAAACCGAGTGTGGCAAAATCTATCGCATCGGCCCTGGGTGCTTCATCCAGGGCCGACGGCTTTTATGAGGGCAGCGGCCTTCTTGTGTCCTGGTGTGTAGGGCACCTGGTATCCCCGATGGATGCGGGCGGCTATGACGAGAATTTCAAGAAATGGCGCTATGACGATCTCCCCATTCTGCCGGAGCCGTTCCGCTATGTGCTGGCATCGGGCAAAGAGGACGCTTTTGAAAATCTCCGTGCCCTGATGGACCGCCCCGACGTGGATACCATCGTCAATGCCTGTGATGCCGGGCGTGAAGGCGAGCTGATCTTCCGTCTGGTGTATGAAATGGCTGGCTGCCGCAAGCCAATCCTTCGCCTCTGGATTTCCTCGATGGAGGACAGCGCCATCCGGGAGGGCTTTTCTGATCTGCGCCTCGGCACCGATTATGAAGCCCTGTATCAATCTGCCCTCTGCCGCCAGAAAGCGGATTGGCTGGTGGGGATCAATGCCACGCGCCTTTTCTCCGTTCTCTATCACCGCACCCTGAATGTAGGCCGTGTGCAAACACCCACGCTGGCAATGCTGGCGGAGCGTGACGCAAAGATCACGCTGTTTCACAAGGAAAAATATCATTTGCTGCGCCTGACGCTGGATGGAGCCGAGGCGGTGTCGGAGAAATTCACCGATTCGGCAGCGGCGGAACAGGCAGCGGCCATGTGCAAGGGTGCGGCCGTCACCTGTACCTCTGTCAAGAAGGAACAGAAGAAAGAACAGCCGCCGAAGCTCTATGATCTTACCACCTTGCAGCGGGAGGCAAACCGCCTGTTCGGATACACGGCAAAGCAGACCCTTGACTACGCCCAGAGCCTCTACGAAAAGAAGCTGCTGACCTATCCCCGCACGGACAGCCGCTATCTGACCTCCGACATGGCGGAAACGGTCTCCTGTGTGATCCACCTGGCGGTAAAGCTGCCGCCTTTTGATGGCTGCGGCAACTTCTTTCCGCTGGTGGAGGCCATGATCTCCGACAAGGACGTATCCGACCATCACGCCATTATCCCCACGATGGAGATTGAAAAAGCGGATATCAAGGCTCTGCCTCTGGGCGAACGCAATTTGTTTCTGCTGGTCTGCTGCAAGCTGCTGTGTGCGTCGGCGGAGCCGTATGTGTATGAGGCGGTCACAGCAACTTTCAACTGCTGCGGCCATTCCTTCACCGCAAAGGGCAAGCGCATCCTCTCCGAAGGCTGGCGGGAGATCGACCGCATTTTCCGTGCCTCCCTGAAAGAAAGACCTGCGGACGAGGACGGCGGCACGCTCCCGGACTTCACCGAAGGGCAGACTTTTGACGGTGCGGAGGTTGCTGTTACCGAGCATTTCACCCAGCCGCCGAAGCCCTACACCGAAGATACCCTCCTGTCCGCTATGGAGAACGCAGGCAAGGATGGTATCCCCGACGAGGCGGAGCGGAAAGGGCTTGGCACGCCTGCGACCAGAGCTGCCATCATCGAAAAGCTGGTGGCAGCCGGATTTGTGGAACGCAAGGGCAAGAGCCTGATCCCCACAAAAGCCGGTATCAACCTTGTCACGGTCCTGCCGGAGCCGCTGACCTCTCCCATGCTGACAGCGGAATGGGAACAGAAATTGACGGAGATTGCAAAAGGCAGCACTGACCCGGATACCTTCATGGACGGTATCCGCACGATAGTCCAGGAGATCGTGTCCACCTATTCCTGCATTTCCGAGGATGGCAAAAAGCTGTTTGCCCCGGAGAAGGAAGTGATCGGTACCTGCCCCCGCTGCGGCCAGCCGGTTTATGAGGGCAAGAAGAACTTTGCGTGTTCGGATCGGTCCTGCGGTTTCGTCCTCTGGAAAAATGACCGCTTCTGGACGAGCCGCAAGAAGGAGCTGACAAAGAAGATGGCAACGGACCTTCTGAAAAAGGGACGTACCAATGTCAAGGAAATGTGGTCTGAAAAGAAACAGGCTGCTTATGACGCTGCGGTGATCCTGGATGACACGGGTGGCAAATACATCAACTTCAAACTGGAATTTCCGAAAAGAAAGGAAGGTGTCAATGGCAGAAAATAAGACTTTGGAACATTTACCCGAAGTGAGGGCGGCGGTGGCTGCCCTCTCCCCGGAGGACCGGGAGGTGCTGGCGGCGGTGCAGGTCTCGCCCTTCAAGCTGACAGCGCCGGAGCAGTTCAAGGAGTTTGCGGCCAACATCGACTATTTCGTATTTGAGCCCAATATCCACGATCTGAATGATCTGGGGTGGCGGTATCTGGCACAGCACATGGATATGCTGCTGCCCCCGGAACTTCTGAAAGCGATCGACCCTGTTCCTTTTGGCAAGTACGCCATGCAGGAGGAACAGGGCCATTTTACGAAACACGGATATATTTCTCTCTCCGGCGACGAGTGGAACCATGAACGCCCTGCGGAGCCGGAGAAAAAGCCCTCCATCCGGGAACGGCTGGAACAGGGCAAGAAGGAATGTGCAGAGAAAAGCAAGGCGCAGCCCCATAAGGAAAAATCTGCGCCGGAACTGTAAGGAGGTGCTGATATGCCATATTACGATCACAACAAGGATTATCCCTTTGCCGCCTTTATCACCAATCTTGGGAAATATAACGAGGGCGAGCTTGTGGGCGAGTGGGTGAAGTTTCCCACCACCGCCGAGGAATTGAAAGAAGTGTTTAAGCGGATCGGGATCGGCCAGAAGGATGACTTCGGCCAGCCCTATGAGGAATGGTTCATCACGGACTATGACTGCTATGTGGACGGTCTTTACAGTAAGCTGGGTGAATATGAAAATCTGGACGAGCTGAATTATCTGGCATCGAAGCTGGATGAAATGAGCGAAAGCGAATACGCACAGTTTCAGGCCGGTATGGAAATGGGCGACCATTGCGGCAGCCTGCAGGAGATCATCAACCTCACCGAGAATCTGGATTGTTATGAGGTTTACCCCGATATCCATGACTATGACGATCTGGGCCGCTATTACATCGAAGAACTGGACGTTATGCAGGTGCCAGAGCATTTGCAGAATTACATCGACTATGAGGCCTACGGCCGGGACGTTGCGTTGGAGGAAAACGGCACCTTCACGGATCAGGGCTATGTGCGTGATACGGGTGACAGTTTCCATGAGTATTACGACGGCGAGCGCGGCAGTATCCCCGACGAGTACCGGGTGATGACCTTCCAGGACAATCTTCCCGAAGAAGAAAAATCCGAGTGGGCTATGGATATTGCCTTTGACATGGACGAGTTTTTCCGTCAGAACGATCCGCAGTATGCAGCGGAGCACCCGGAGGCGCACGCCGCAAAGGAAGTGCTTTATGAAAATCTGATGGCAGGACGCATCTCCGCTTTGGAGGAAAGGCTGGCGGCGCTGGGCCAGACGCAGGAGGACTATCTTCCTTCGGAGATCGAAAAATTCAAGGACGCCACGGGCTATGAGGAATTTCTTGACTTTGACATGGCGGAGGTCAAGGCCGCTTTGGATGACCCGGAGAAGTCCCATGCGGATGAAATGCTGTCCGCTGCGGAGAAAGCTGCCTCGGAAAAGATGACTGTGCTTGTAGTGGAACCTATGAAGGAACCCTATGTGAAGGAGATCGACCCCGATCTTCATTCCCTGCAGGCGGAGGTCGGCGGAGACATTGGCGCAACTTATCCCTATTCTGACCCGGTGGCGCTGGTTTGCAATGATGAAGGAAAGCTCATAGGGCTTGAACTGAACCGTGGACTGCGGGATGAAAACGGAGAAATTTATGATATTGTAGCAGGAACTTTCCTGGTGGTTGGACTTGGTGAGGAAGATTTTGCCTCCCTGTCCCCGGAACTGATCCAGAAATACACGGAACAGTTCAAAACGCCGGAACGATTTATGCAGATCAATGACAATATCGTTGTTCTCCCTGTTCCCGCAGAGAAGCAAGACCTCGCTTATCTGCCAGACCGTTTTGAGACTGGTGAGCGTGTGCAGACACCGAGGGGCAGCTTTCAGGTGACGGCTATGAGCCGGGAACAGATGGAGGCGGCCGGTTACGGTGTCCACCATATTTCCGATGATAGAAAATATCTTATCCTGTCTCTTATACACATCTCCGAGCCCACGAGACACTCGCTAATCTCG
>ENA-OYYA01000034-OYYA01000034.1-human-gut-metagenome-genome-assembly--contig:-NODE-34-length-14663-cov-4.650055_pt1 | contig 14663 bp, 9 predicted proteins | sample MGYA00244060_ERZ653442 | MGnify/ENA primary metagenome ERZ653442 (study PRJEB26926, sample SAMN06165111) | human gut metagenome | biome: ENVO:00009003; feature: ENVO:2100002; material: ENVO:00002003... | reverse complement strand
ATAACAAATTAAGTTTAACTCTCCTAAAAGTGACAACCTTTTTCAGTTAAGGTCAAAATTAAAGCTTTAGCAAAAGACGAAGGCATCTTTGCGACACCAACAATTATACAAAATTGGTGGAAAATGGCATTTTTCCGAAATAAAATCGGTGGAAAATGGCAAAAAGTGCCTGTAAAATTTGGTGGAAAACGGCAAAATCACTATCTTTGCAGCCGTAATCACCTAAAATACAATTCAATGAAACAGATGCTGTTTAGAAGAAAAATTTATAATGATATGCTCAATTGGAAAAACGAGCAGAAGGGAGAAACTGCGCTTCTTGTTGAAGGAGCCCGACGTATAGGTAAATCAACAATTGTTGAAGAGTTTGCCAAACGGGAATATGCCTCTTATATGCTTATTGATTTTTCTGTCGCATCTCCCGAAGTAATACAAAGATTTAACGACTTGTCCAACATTGGGGATCTGTTCACTTATCTCCAGTTCCGGTACAATGTTACCCTTAAAACAGGTAATTCAGTAGTCATATTCGATGAGGTGCAAATGGCACCTAAGGCCAGGCAAGCAATAAAACATCTCGTTAAGGACGGGCGCTATCATTATATAGAAACAGGCTCTCTTGTATCAATACGACGAAATGTAACGGACATCGTGATACCCAGCGAGGAAACAAGGGTAGAGATGTTTCCTATGGATTATGAGGAATTCAGATGGGCATTGGGCGATGAGACCACTGTGGAACTGCTAAGGCAAGCATTCCATGGAATGAAACCGTTAGGAGATGAAATTCACAGAGAGATGATGCGTAATTTCAGATTATATATGCTTGTAGGCGGTATGCCGCAGGCAGTATCAAAGTATCTTGAGACAAGAAGTTTGGCTGAAGTAGACAGGGTAAAAAGGAATATCATTGCCCTCTATGGTGAGGATTTCCGTAAGCTTGATTCTTCCGGTAAGGCAGGTGCCATGTTCTATGCTATACCTGGACAGTTGAGCAAGAATGTGTCGCGATATCAAGTGGGTAGTGTGCTTAAAGGCGAAAAACCAGACCGTGTGCTTGAGACAATATCCGAGATGAACGAATCGTTTGCCGTGAATGTTGCATATCACTGTGATGACCCGAATATAGGGATGGCTCTTACCCGAAATATAGAAAAATACAAAATGTATGTTTCAGATACAGGACTCTTCGTTACACTTGCTTTTCAAGATAAAAAATTTACTGAAAATATAATTTACAGTAAGTTGCTTGGTGACAAGCTTAACGTAAATCTTGGCTATGTCTTTGAGAATATGGTCGCCCAGATGTTAAGAGCAAAAGGTCACAGGCTATTCTATCATACATTTCTTCGTGAAGACGGCAAAAATTACTATGAAGTGGATTTTCTACTTGCAGATGGTGCAAAACTCAATCCCGTGGAAGTGAAATCCTCTGGTTACAAGTCACATGTCTCTATTGACCGTTTTAGCGAGAAATATTCCAATAGGGTGGAAAGAAAATATATTATTTATACTAAAGATTTGAAGAAAGAAGGAAATACATTTTATGTTCCTATATATATGACAATGTTCTTGTGAGCTTATTTTACTACAAAATATCGGGCTTTGCTTGAAATTTCTGTCACACAGTGACATCAAACATCACTTCCTATACCATGCGGCACACATGGGCAACACTTGCATACCGCAATGTTATGAACCATTATAATGACGCAAATTTCGATTAGCAAGAAAAGGATAAAGAAAAAATATTGGAGAAAATCTTTCTCCAATATTTTTTATATAATGATAAAAACAGACAATTACTGCATGTAATTATACAAGCCTGGGAACACGTCGATATACTCACCGGCAAGATCACCGTCTGTGCGTGTCATGCGGATGTATGACGGATTCTTTGGATTATCGGTTGACAGTTCAAATTTTCCATTCAAAATACCACTTGCCACATAGTTGTAACCTATCTGATAGTAATATTGACCGTTATTGTCATATCCCTTTGCACTTAATGATATATGTGTGTCGTCTATTACAGTTATATTCATTGATATTACTCCCATATAGTTTCCACTGCGGAAGAACACACCCCATCCAGTATTTGCAGAATTTGGATTCACACCTAAAGCCATGAACACAATGTTTTCGCCCTCAGAGGCACTGCCGTCTTCAGCCTTCTTGAAATACAGAGCAGACTTTGAGCTCATTTCTCCCTTGATGAACGACCAGAACATGCTTGCATCGGTAAGCTGCTCCACCAGCGAAGGCAATACAGGCTGTATGTCAACAGTTTTATCATCGGCTGCCGACCAGCTTTCATCGCCATCGTAGGCAAGCATATTGATGGTCTTGCCGCCATATACAATAGGTGTACTCAGTTTCACTCCCTCGGGTGTGACAATGAAAGGTATTGACACATCCTGCCCTGACGCGGCATCATGATATGTGAAGTTACGGTAACTTCTTGCCATCATCAGCGGTTCGGCTCCGGCGATATTCAACTGATACTTGGCATACGACAGATTCTCCTCCATTGCCACCACATCGGCAATGTAGCTGTCCCAGTCGGTGTTGTCGGCAACACGTGTCATAACCACCCTTGCGCCATGCTTCTTGCCCTGAAGCTCGAAACGGTCAGCCTCAGCACTTATTACACGGAACTCGAAGTCACCGCGCATGCCTACGCCATTGTCGCCTATTCCGCTTGGATTAGCAGGGTCGGAGAAGAAATGGAACAGCTCGTTGTATTCGTCAAATGAAAGAATCACGCCCATACTCTGCTCCAGCTTATAATGCGATGTTTGGCGTGCGCCAGCTGCAGCCACCTCATTAGCAACTGTTACGGTATTGTCAGCGTTGAATTTCACAAACATATTATAGCCTCCGTATGTGTCCTCACAGAAATATTCCATGAGCCACCCGTTGGGGGCATCCACCAGCATTTGCTGGTCTGCAGCCATTGCTTCAGCTATTCGGTCGGCAGAAGACTTGTCGAACACATCGTCCACCTCACTTGTACATGATGTATATGTAAAGGCCGCAAGCAGGAAGAACAGTATATTATATATCTTTTTCATTGTGCTATGTTTAATTTAAAGTTGTTAGATCCATGTTCTGCACCTCAGCTGAACGGCGTAGCACGATGGTACGCAGTTTCTCCAAATCAATGCCCCATGTGTCGTTGAAGTACGAGCGGACAATCTCAAGCTTGGAATTAATTATGGCTGCGCCCTCTGTACCGGCTGCTGTCATACGCTCAGCCCATGACTTGTCGCTGCTTGTAACGTATGTGGCATAAACCTCGGCAAAATCCTCATTGTATTCACCGCTGGCATAGCCTGTAACGAATCCTTCTTTCACACCATCCACGTCATCCACATTAACCCAGTCGGCAGAGTGATACTTGCCGGCAGATATTGTCTGGAAGTCGGTGGAATAGTATTTCTTCTGCGTCAGGATGTGGCAGAACTCATGGTGCATGGTGTGGAAATACCAGTAGTTGAGATCAAGCGGCAGATTGGAATGCGGTCTGAAAGCCTCGTCCTGATTCACATAAATGTTGTCAAGGTCGAGCTCATTAAGACGGAACAGTGTCACCTGTATTCCACCCTCAGCAGTACCGAGTACAATCTCTCCTTGTGAGTTGAACTCAGGAGAGCCGATGAATTGGAACACACGGAATGTGTTTTCCTTCACAAAAACATCGCCGACAGCCTCTACGTATGCGTCAAGCCACACATGCTTAATCATCTTTGCCATAGCCTTGGATTTAGTTATTGTGGCAGGCACTACATTATAGCTGTTGTCCGACAGTTTATCGTTATACAGATAATTCAGCTTTATGTTGTATGGCTCTACAAAATTAGCATTAAGCCATTTGTCGAACTCTGTCTCAGTTTGAGTCGTAGGCTTAAAGATTGACTCGCCATTTGGATCATCGTTGTCGCATGAAGCCAGTACAAATCCCAGCATCATGGCAATCAATGACAGCTTTATATGTTTAATCATATCTTTACTTTTTCTGTTTTTAACTTTTTAATTGTTTACTTCTCTCGGATTTGCTTCCAGACCGGCGTCAATAACATCGGTTGGCAGCTGGATGGCACCACGGAGGTCCCCCGCCTTGAACACAAGGTTTGGCTCGTTTTCAAAGTGGTGTGTGAACTCTATGCCATAGCGCTTTATGTCAAGCCAGCGCAGTCCCTGATACATTGTGGTGAGTCTGCGCATGTGAAGCACCAGATAAACCATGTTTGTCTGTGTGCCTTCCTCAATGGCAAAGCCTTGCGGATTGAGCGGTTTCTTTATGGTCTCCTCACCTATGGTACGCGACGGAACTTCTGTCATCTTTATGCCGTCGAGCGAGGCATTCACGTTTTCCTCGGTAAGTGTTAGGAATCGTGGTGAAGTCACATCACAGTGTGCCGTGAGCCATACATTCATGTCGGCAAGAGCCTCTGTGTACATCTTCTTCATAATATATGCCTCTGCACGCACAAGAATTGTCTCGTCGCCGGTGAATACAGGGTCAACCACATGCGGATAACCAGTATTGTTTACTTTATCTGTAATCTCAAAGTCTTCTATCAGGCTTGGCAAATACACACATTGATTGCTTCCATATTGTATACGTGCCTCCTCAAGGGCGTTATTGGGTGCACTGGAAGAATTTCCTGCGCTCCATGGACTTTTTGCCCAGAATGTCTGACTTGTTATGATATCACGGTTGTGGGCGATACGTTTATAACTTGAGCTTCCCTGTGAGGCGCGTCCTGCTGTTGAGTATGCTGTAAGCATCATAAAGTTGCAGTTCTCACCTGTGCGTATCCATTTGTTATGAATGTCATTAACGCCAGCCAGCACAGTATAGTCACTAATTTTGCGCATCACACCCGACGGATTGCCGCCCAAAGCCTTGGTTGCATACTCTATAGCCTTGTCCCAATTATGATAATACAGGTTGAAACGTGCGGCAAAGGCGTATGCAGCCTTTGAGTTGAAATGATATTTGGGCACTGACAGATAGGTGTCGTTGAGCATCGGCAGTGCCTCTTCTATGTCGGCATTGATGCTTTCATACGTCTCGCGCAATGTGCCGCGCTCATTTACTGTCACTCCCGACACTTTAGGATAAGGTATGCCCAGATACTCGTCGGCTTTGTCCTCGTTCCATGCCATGCAGAAAGTGTTGGCATTCACAAACATGGAGTATGCGCGGCAGAGCAGAGCCTCAGCCCTTATGGCTTTTTCCTCGGCTGTGGCATTTCCGATGCTCTCCAATGTCATGTTTGCAATGGCACATGCCTCATAGTTACTGTTCCAAATGCTCTTGGGGTCGTCATTACCTTCAGTCTCTATGTTTTCCCAGTGATAAGCCTGCAGCTGGTTGGGCTGTGCCACATATAGCACTCCATTGTCTGTCTTATTGTCGCTGCTCATCTCGAAGATGAAGTTTGGCGAATGGCTGGGATAGGCTGATACAAGAAATTGCTTGGCTTTTTCAAGACTGTTTATTTCTGCACGGTCGTCCGGCAGCTTGTCCAGATAGTCATCGCATGATGTCAATGACATAAGTCCCGCAGCCAATAATAGTATGCTGTATTTTTTCATCTTGTTGTCTTTAATTTGTTTATTGTTTTATAATCCCACTCTTACTGTGCAGGTGAACTGACGCGCCATAGGCACGGCTACACCTCCTGTGTTATAGAATTCAGGATCTTGTCCGTTAAGTTTTTTGTCAGAGTAAATCAGGAACAGATTGGTACCCTGCAACTTTATGCTTGCATTGTTAAGATGCAGCGCAGTAAGCCATGTCTTTGGGAAATCATACGTAAGTGATATTTCCTTCATGCGGATAAAGTCTCCCTTTGCCACACGCTCAGTAGAACGGTTATAGGCATTGTAAGCATAGCTGAGATATGGGTCTGCCTGTATCTGACGCAAGTCTGGTATAGCTGGGATATTGGTAACATTCTCGTTACCAGACATTGTCCAGCGGTTCTTAAACTCCTTAGGCATGGCGTCAAGGTCAGAATAACTTGCGTGGAACGAAGGATCCAGGCGCACCTTGTTGCCGAAAGCATATGTGGCAAAGATGTTCAGATGCCAGTTCTTGTATGTGAAGCTGTTGCCCAGTGAACCGGTGATTGTCGGGTCTGTAGGTCCCTCATACACAAGGTAGTCAATGTCGCGGCTTTGGAAATAAATGTCGCTGGTAACTACATCACCATTTTCATTAACCACCTGTGGTATACCGTTTTTATTGAGTCCACGGAAATCAAATGAGAAAAGCGAACGGTATGGATAGCCCTCTTTGGCAAAACCGGTACCAGTCACCATTTTGATTATCTGTGTACGGTTTTCAAGTGAGGTAATCTCTGTCTTTACATGTGAGAATATGAAGTCGGTATTCCACTTGAAGTCTTTGTTTACAATGTTTCTGCTCGAAATCGAAAGTTCCTCACCATGTGAGCGCATTGAAGCAACATTCGCATACTCGTTGATTACGCCCTTTGAGCCATTGGTGGTACGCATACCTATCAGGTCGTAGTTGTTACGTGTATACCAGTCGAAGGTCACGTTAAGGCGGTTGTTAAGGAAACCAAGGTCAACACCAAGGTTCAGCTCGTGCTTCTTCTCGTAAGTAAGGTCTGGATTGGCAAAGTCATATACTTCAAGTCCTGACTCTTTGTCTGATGCAAACGGACGCCATGGGTTGAACGACTGTATGATAGCCTGTGAGTTTGTTACGGCAGGTTTGTCACCTGTAAGCGAATAGGATGCTTTTACAGTGGCATGTGTGAATGCTGTGCCGAAGGTCTTTTCCCACCAAGGCTCCTCATGAGCGTTCCATGCGCCGGAAACGTTCCAGGTTGGCAACCAGCGTGCTGAACGTGCCTTACCCAGACGGTTGGAACCTTCATAGCGGGTGGTTCCGTTGATAACATAACGTCCCTTCCACGAATAAGTGGCTGTGGCAAAGAATGACACCTCGCGGTTGTACGAGTTTGTCAGCTTGTAATACATATCGTTCTGTTCCGATGCCTGCTTGAAATACAGATAGTCGTATGCTCCGAGATAGCCCATGTCATACTGCATGCCCACACCGTTGAAATAGCTGCGGTTACGGTCGGTATTGTTTATCTCCATACCGCCATAGAGATTTACTATGTGGTCTTCGTTATACACATCGTTGTAGCTTGCTGTTGCACGGAAGTCATAGCTGCTCATCTTGTATTTTGTCTCACGGTAGAAACCGCCGTTGGGCAATACAGTGTTAGGCTTGGTGTTAGGCTGGTCAGGGTCTGTGTACAGCCATGGGTTGTTGTCGCGTATGGTCGCATCGTCCATGGCACGGAACGACATTGCCATATTTGAATTTTCGCGAATCTGATTAGCCTGCGTTGTCGTTGAATACTTGTAGGCAGCCAGAACGCCAAGCTCAACCTTGGTTATAGGCTTATATTTCAACTCTGCCTGAAATTTCAGGTCCACCACATCATAGTCCATAAAGTTATTTGCCAGCTCATTGTGAATGTTGAACGGCGCATAGTTCCTTACATAGAATGTATTAGGATCCAATGCACGGCTTGAGTTGATGGCGTATGAGTAAGGGTTGATGTCAAAATCACGGCTCACCTCACCTGTAACTGCATTCACGCTCTGGCTCGTAGTACCTGGGGCACGCTGATTACGATAAGAAGAGTTGGCAATCAGGTTAAGGGTCACCTTCTTGTTGATATTATACAGTGCATTGATAGATGCTGTATAGCGGCGTACCTTCGACTGTTCTGTCCATCCCGGATCATCCATCAGTGAGAATGAGGTATAATATTGTGCCTTGTCAGTACCGCTCGACATACTTATGGAGTGGTTCTGCTGAATAGCGTTTGAGAACAGCTCGTCAAACCAGTTGGTGTTGCGCATTTCTGCCTCACCCAGATATTCGTTCATTGCCTTCTCTGTATGGGCAAGTGCGAATTTGCCGGTTGCCGGATCGTAGGTGTTCATCAGATGATACATCTTTCCATACACACCGCTTGAAGAAGCACGGTAAGTACGTCCGAAACTGATTAGACCGTTTGCTTCCAGTTCCTTGTAAATACCCATCTGTTCCTGAGAGTTCATGATATTGAAGTTGGCATAGCTTGGTTTCAGACGCATAGTAAACTCACCTGTGTAGTTAATACGTGTCTGACCAGCCTTACCTTTTTTGGTAGTGACAACAATCACACCCGACATGGCGCGTGCACCATAGATAGATGTGGCACTACCGTCTTTCAATATCTGGAAACTCTCAATGTCGTCGGCATTGAGTCCGGCAATAGCAGAAGAAATAAGGGTTTCCGCATCACCAGAAGAAAGCTGGTCGGCATCAACCTCTGTCACATCTTCCATAATCACTCCGTCAACAACCCACAAAGGTCTTGAAGAGCCATAGATACTCGTTGCACCGCGCACACGAATCTTCGGAGCTGTACCAAAGGTACCGCTGACGTTCTGCACGCTCACACCGGCGGCACGGCCTTCAAGAGAACGGCTTATATCTGCTACACCGTCAAGGCGTGCCTTTTCTGCATCCACTTTTGTAGAGGCTCCGGTAAACAGTCGCTTATCCATCTTCTGCATACCGGTAACCACAACGTCACCGAGCACCTGACCGTCAGCAACCATAGTTACTGTCATACCGTTCTTTGCCGTAACTGTCTGGGTGGTCATACCCACATAGCTCACTTGGAGCTTCTTACCGTCGGGGACATTTATTGAGAAATGTCCGTCGATGTCGGTTGTGGTACCTGTCTTAGAGCCCACAATTTTGATTGTGGCACCTATGACAGGCTGACCGTCCTCCTGAGAAATTACGGTACCTTTAACTGTCTTTTGGGCAAATGCCGTGCATACTGTGAGCACTAGGCATGCCAAAAGCGTCATGAGTCTTTTTTTCATAAATTCTCTCTTTTTAGTTTAAAAAATTAATTATAACGTTATTATTCTCTCTCTCTTACCTTAATTTTTATCCTGACTACACCTTAATTTATATATATAGGGCGTTTCTGTATGTCTCATTTTCTCCCATTTTGCGCACCTCGCGCGCCGAGGTGTGCAAAAAGAACAGAAAAATAAGACAACATCGTTGGTAAGGTTGGTGAGAATACACTTGCATGTCTCAAATCATAGAATGATGGAAAAGCAATGAAAAAGAAAAAATATTTTTATAGAAAAATCCCCAAAAACATACACACATACACCATTAGGGTGAAAGTCCCTGAAATATAATGATATAACTGGTGTATGTTGGGTGTATGTTGGGTGTATGTTGGTGTATGTTGGGTGTATGTTTTTAAGGGATACATACACCGCTTAACTTTCTAATTAAAAATTAGTTATCTGCATTTGGTGTATGTGTGTATGTTAGTATATGAAAAATTTCCCCAAAAAATATAGAAACGGTTAAAATCGCGGACACTTACACCGTTTTTTCATGCTTTTCGCCACAAACGTGCGATATATTTTTCTAAATATAGAGAATAGATTTCTGTTCTCCACGTTTAGAATCGCAAATCAACGATTTAGAATCACCAATCGATGATTTAAATTGTTCTTGTGAGCCTATTTTACTATAAAATATCATGGTATAATCGAAATTTATGTCACATTGTGTAATTTTTTTCGATTATGATATTGTCAATTAAAAAAAAATTGCTATATTTGCAGCCAATAAACATTGTTTTGGTGTATAAATACTATACTCAATAATTTTGTTTTGGTGTATAAAATAGTATTTAATAATCTTGTTTTGGTGTATATAGAATTATGAAACGTAAGATTTACAGCAAGTTGCTTGAATGGAAACAGAAGCGGGCAAGAAAAGAGGCGCTATTAATAGATGGAGCACGACGAGTTGGCAAAAGCTACATAGCCGAGGAATTTGGCCGAAATGAATACAAGTCATATATACTTGTCAATTTTGGTCAGATGAATAATGATATGATTGACATATTTGAGCACAACCTTGTCAGTCTCAACAGTCTTTTCATGCGGTTACAAGTAGTGACAGGTATAAAACTTTACGAACACGAATCATTAATCATTTTTGATGAAGTGCAATGCTACCCCAAGGCAAGAGAGGCGATAAAATGGCTGGTGGCAGACGGAAGGTACGACTATATAGAAACGGGCTCATTAGTAAGTATAAGGAAAAATACAGAAGGAATAATAATACCCTCAGAAGAATATCATATAGACATGCATCCTATGGACTTCGAGGAATTTCTATGGGCAATGGGTGAGGAGATGCTTATGCCGTGGGCTGCAGAATGTATGGTAAACCGTACGTCAGTAGGTGCCGCCATACACCGGAAGATGATGGAGTATCTGAGAATGTACATGGTTATAGGTGGAATGCCGCAGGCTATCGAAGAATATCTTAATAGCAGGGATTTTGATGAGGTTGACCACGTGAAGCGCAATATCCTTTCATTATATCGCAATGACATATACCAATATGCTGGCAATGAAGCCGCCAAGGTAGTAAGCATATTTGATGCCATACCAGGACAGCTGCAAAGGCATGAGAAGCGTTTCCGTATCGGGCAGTTGAAAAAAGGAGCACGGACAAGAGACTATGCCGAAGCATTTTTTTGGATAGATGAAGCAAGGGTTGTGAATACCTGTTATGCAGCCACAGAACCAAGCATAGGACTAAAACTAAACCGCGATGATGCAAGGTATAAACTATATTTTGCCGATACAGGACTGCTCGTGTCTCACGCATTCGATGATTCAGAGAAAAGTATGCAGGATGTATATAGGAAAATCATTCTCGGCAAACTGGAAATGAACTATGGTATGTTAACAGAAAATCTTGTGGCTCAAATGTTAAGGGCATCAGGTAAAAAACTCTATTATTTCTCCAGAAATGACAGAGAAAACAGTGCGGATACAATGGAGGTGGATTTTCTCATCAGAAAGCCTAATGTCACGAGCAGACATAATATTTGTCCTGTGGAAGTAAAGTCAACACAACGGTACACAATGACATCTATAGATAAATTCTGCAATAAGTTTTCCGACTACCTTCATACTCCATACGTTATACATAGCGGTGACCTGAAAGTTGAGGGCAAAGTGGTATTTATTCCACTATATATGGCTCCTCTTTTGTAAATTCATCGTCTATGACCGTTTCTTCGCTGAACAAAAACTACAGTGTCTTATTCTGCGCGAAATGGTTATATTTGGTTAATTCGCGCAAAATAGCGTAGTTTTATTTTGCGCGAAATGATATTTTTTATATCTTTGCAGCAAAATAACAGACTAAATTATGGCAAATAAGTTAATTGGAAGAGAAAGAGAGGTAAATGAGCTGCAGAGTCTCTATAGTTCTGACAGACCAGTATTTGCAGTTGTTTATGGAAGACGGCGAGTGGGTAAGACTTATCTTGTCAGACAACTGTTTGAAAAGAAATTTGTCTTTGGTCACACGGGGTTGTCACCTTTTGAGTTGTCAGAAGAGAGATTGACCGACCAACAGCTAAGAGCTTTTTACGGAAGTCTTATACAATATGGCAGCAAAACCAATGTGATTCCAAAGACGTGGTTTGATGCTTTTGACGAACTGATACGTCTACTGCAAAACAAACCTTCCAGCCAAAGGATGGTTGTTTTTATAGATGAACTGCCGTGGATGGACACACCACGTTCAGGCTTTCTGACAGCATTCGAGCATTTCTGGAATGGTTGGGGAGCACATCAGGACAACCTCATGCTAATAGTATGTGGTTCTGCCACTTCATGGATATCCGATAAATTGATTAACAATAAGGGCGGATTATATAATCGTGTAACCAATGAAATAAAGCTCAAGCCGTTTACACTCGCAGAGAGTGAGGAATACTATAAATCCAACGGCATTGTGATGTCAAGATACGACCAACTGCAGTGCTATATGGCAATTGGCGGTATTCCGTTCTATATGTCATTATTAAAACGTGGAGTGAGTCTGGCACAAAATATTGACATGTTGTTTTTCGACCAGACGGCAAAACTCAAACAAGAGTTCTCAAGACTATATGGTTCTCTGTTCACCAATTCCGAGGAGTGTGAAAAAATAATCAGGCTACTCGCAACAAAACGGCAAGGTTATACACGTAAGGAAATAACGGAGAAGACAGGATTGCCCGATGGAGGCGGACTCTCTGCATCGCTAAGAGCACTGGAAGTAAGCGATTTTATATCCTCATACGTCAAATACGGACAATCGCGCCGTACGGTTTATTACCGTCTAATTGACAGTTTCAGCATGTTTTATTTGTCATTTGTAGAGGGACGCAGGACAAGTGACGAGAATTTTTGGCAGTCAAACATCAGGTCTCATGAGCTGATGGCATGGCGCGGGTTTTCTTTTGAGACTCTGTGCTTCTATCATATACGACAGATAAAGCATGCTCTCGGCATTAGTGGAGTACATACAGAAACTGCACCGTGGTCAAGCAAGCTAAAGAAAGATGGAGCCCAGATTGACATGCTGATAGACAGAGCCGATAATATCGTCAACATTTGTGAGATGAAATTTTCCGAGGATGATTATACAGTCACCTCATCCTATGACCGCCAACTCAGGCACAAAATGACAATATTTTGTGAAGAAACCAAGTGCCGTAAAACATTACATCTTACACTTGTCACTACCTACGGACTTACGTTTAATGAGTATTCCGGAAATTTCCCAAAAGTCATAACCATGGATGACTTATTTAAATAAAAGCGGTCCGTTTTTTAATAGGACCGCTTTTTTTACATTATTCTGAGAATTTATTTTCCTCCAAGATTCAACTCATCATTGTAATCAGTCTCATTGAGAGGCACATCCCATGTCCATTTGTTGGCACTGTTGGCAGGGATTGTCCTTGCTACTGATAAGTGGGCGTTACCACCCTCAGCAAATCCGTGACGTACTACGTCGCGGTTCCAGCGCTTGTAGTCGCTCCATGCAAAGCCTTCGCCCCAAAGCTCCAGCTCGCGGTAGTCCATAATCTCATTCCACAGAGCATCACCAGTCTTGTTGCAAGTATATTCAGGGTTACGTCCTGATGTAGCGTTAAGCTCTACGAGAGCATCACGTGCAGCAGCCTCATTGTTCAGGAAGTAGTTAGCCTCTGCCTCTACAAGCACCATCTCCGAAGAACGGATGAATGGCAGGTAGCTGACACCCGGAGTGTCGAATACAAAGAACTTGAGCTGACCGCCAAGATACATATAACCAGCCTGATAAGGAGCTGCAAGTCCGCTGACTGCCATCTTTCTGCAATAAGCGGCAGCATCAGCATACAAAGCGTCAGCATCTTCTTTATCACCCATACCAAGAATACCATAGCCTAAGTCCATTGCCGAACCGTCATCAAAATTATATCCAGGGAACTTATCTTCTGTAAGGAACATCGCCTTGCGGGTGTCATTGTTTGGAATGCGGTTTATAAGCTCACGACCTATGGCACCGGCACCTGTCTGCTGGTTATTGGCATAATATCCGTTGCAGGCATACTGTGTGCCATAGCTCCAGTACCAGTTGTTCTCACTTGCGTCGCCATAGCTTCCGAAAATCCACTCGCTTGTCGGGTTACAGAATCCCTTGTGATAGTCATCATTAGACATGAGCGGATATCCCTGACGTGCGAGCTTTGCCTCCGACAGAGCTTTTGCATAGTCCTGCTTGGTGAGGGCTGCGCGTGCATATATGGCATGTGCCACATTCACGTTTGGCAGCCAAACCTTACCCTCACCGCGGTCCATGCCACTCTCGTTAAAGAGAGAGATTGCCTCATCAAGGTCTTTATAAATCTGGGTATATGTCTCTGCCAAAGTAGAGTATGCCTGTCCGCCTGTTGACTCGTCAAGACGGAGCACTATGCCCTGTGATGCACCATTGTTAGAGTCCTGCCAGCGCCAGCAGTAGTAATGCACAAGCTTCTCAAAAGCGTATGCACGGAAAGTCAGTGCAGATGCCTTTACAAATTGCTTCTCAGCGTCAGTACCCTCAGCATTGTCGATATTTGCAATGATAGTGTTGGCATTGCCTGCTATTGTGTAGTAATAGTACCATGCATACGCATCATAAATAGAATTGGTACGTGTATGGAACTCCTGGTTAAAGATAGGAGACCATCCTGAGGCATACAGATTATAATTGTAATTCTGGCTTGGATAGTTCTCATACTGAACCATTATGTTGTTCTCGCCGGCAAATCCACCTCCGAAATAATATTGCTGCGTTGTCATAATCTTGGCAATACCGTTCAATGCCTTCATGGCATTTCCGGTGGTGCCCACAGCGTCAGATGCACCGGTTGAATCTGTAGGAGCGGTGTCCAAAAAGTCACTGGCACATGAAGAAACCAGCATCAAACCGGCAAAAATGCCACCTGCAAACAGTTTATTTATATAATTTTTCATTGTCAATTTCGAATTAAATTTGTTTTATCTTTAGAATTTAACTGACAGACCAAAGTTGTAAACTCGCGCTGTTACGTAAGTATCATCCGAACCTCCATTGAAAGAGTACTGTGGGTTGAGTCCCTTGCGCGATGTCAGTGTGAATAGGTTCTCCACTCCTGCGTTCACGGTGATGCCCTCCAGACCAATGCTCTTCATCCAGTTTGTAGGCAGAC
>ENA-OYYA01000031-OYYA01000031.1-human-gut-metagenome-genome-assembly--contig:-NODE-31-length-15213-cov-4.186106_pt1 | contig 15213 bp, 12 predicted proteins | sample MGYA00244060_ERZ653442 | MGnify/ENA primary metagenome ERZ653442 (study PRJEB26926, sample SAMN06165111) | human gut metagenome | biome: ENVO:00009003; feature: ENVO:2100002; material: ENVO:00002003... | reverse complement strand
AAGGTACATTAAATAATGGATAATACCAACAAAAATAGACTTTTTTATCTTTTTTTGAAAGAAATTTCCCGAAAAATTTGCAGGAACCAGAAAAAAGTATTACCTTTGCACCCGCAAATGATAAATCGCGATTTGTGAAAGTTGGTGCCATAGCTCAGTTGGTAGAGCAAAGGACTGAAAATCCTTGTGTCCCCGGTTCGATTCCTGGTGGCACCACTCCTCCTTTCATTAGCCCTCTTGGTTTAGTGTTGAGTATTCAACTTAAGTCCAAGAGGGTTTCCTTTTGTATAAGAACTACATGATAAAGTGTGTATGGTTACTGAACGGGAAGAGTGGGGGAGAACTAAGGCTAACATTGAACAGAAACATTCAACAGCTAACGGAAAACAATGAAAACAGTTATTGGTATTGACGTGGGCATAAGCACTACAAAGATTGTAGGATTCTGTGACGGCAAGATACAGTCGAGCATCCGTATCACGGCTGTCGACCCCATCACGTCGCTTTATGGGGCATTTGGAAAATATCTCTATGACAATAACCTCAAGTTGGAGAACATCGAGCATATCATGCTCACGGGTGTCGGGGCTGCTTATATCAAGGATAGGATTTACGGACTGCCAACAACAAAGGTTGGGGAGTTTGACGCCAACGGTCTGGGCGCCATTTATGAGACTGGACTGAAGCGCGCCATCATCGTGAGCATGGGCACCGGCACTTCGTTTGTAAAATATGACAACGGACAGGTGTCGCACATTGGTGGTATCGGTGTTGGCGGAGGCACGCTGCAGGGACTGTCGCGCCTGCTGCTCAACACCTCTAATATAAAAGAGGTGTCGGATCTTGGGCTCAACGGCGACATTTCGAAGATAAACCTGCTCATTGGCGACATTTCTGCTGAACCGCTGCCGGGGCTGCCTATGGATGCCACTGCTTCACTATTCGGCAATGCCATGAACAATGCTGCACAGGAAGATGTGGCAAAGGGTATTGTATGGCTTGTGCTGCAGTCTGCATGCTCGGCGGCTGTGCTTGCCGGACTGGGCACCGACATACGCGACTATATTATGATAGGCAATCTCACCATGCTGCCGCTGTGCAAGGAGATTTTCCCCATGGTGGAGAAGCTCTACAATGTGAGGTTCATCGTGCCCGACCATGCAGAGTTTTGCACCGCCCTTGGTGCAGCTCTGAAATACGTGATTAAGGATAAACTTTGAAAACAACAACCCCGATATGGAAGAATATATAGTATCCGCCCGCAAATACCGCCCCATAACCTTCGACACGGTGGTGGGACAGCAGGCATTGACGCAGACGCTGAAAAATGCCGTGAAGAGCGGTAAGCTGGCTCACGCCTACCTGTTCTGCGGACCGCGTGGAGTGGGAAAGACCACCTGTGCCCGTATCTTTGCCAAGGCAATCAACTGCCAGTCGCCCACCAGCGACGGCGAGGCTTGCAACCAGTGTGAGAGCTGCCTGTCATTCAACGAGCAGCGTTCGCTCAACATCTTCGAGCTTGATGCTGCCAGCAACAACTCCGTGGAGCACATCAAGACGCTCATGGAGCAGACCCGCATTCCGCCGCAGCTTGGCAAGTACAAGGTGTTTATCATCGACGAGGTTCACATGCTCTCCACTGCGGCATTCAACGCTTTCCTCAAAACACTTGAAGAACCGCCGGCACATGTGATATTCATTCTCGCCACCACCGAGAAGCATAAGATTCTGCCGACAATCCTGTCGCGTTGTCAGATTTATGATTTTGAGCGCATGACCGTGCAGGACACCATCGCTCATCTGAAAAAGGTGGCAGAGAAGGAGGGATATACCTATGAGGAAGAAGCGTTGGCGGTGATAGCCGAAAAGGCAGACGGAGGAATGCGCGATGCCCTTTCAGTGTTCGACCAGTGCGCCAGCTTCTGTCAGGGTAACATCACTTATCAGAAAGTGATTGAAGACCTGAATGTGCTCGACTCCGACAACTATTTCAATATCATAGACCTCAGTCTGCAAAACAAGGTGAGCGACATCATGGTGTTACTCAACGGCATTATAAACAATGGCTTTGACGGCGGTCAGCTCATTATGGGACTGGCAAAGCATGTGCGCAACGTGCTGCTTGCCAAGGACGAGAGCACTCTGCCGCTGCTTGAAGTAAGCACGCAGCAGCGTGAGCGTTACAAGGAACAGGCACAGAAAGCCGACACGCGTTTCCTCTATCAGGCGCTGCGCTACACTAATCAGTGTGACATCAACTATCGTCAGAGCAGTAACAAGCGTCTGCTTGTGGAGCTTACGTTGATAGAGATAGCGCAAATCACCCAGCCCGATGACGGAGTGAGTGCGGGGCGTCGCCCCAATAGATTGAAAACCCTGTTTAAGTTACTTACGCAACAACAACAGCCCGAAATGAAGAGAGCCCCGCAGGTAGCTCCGGCTGTTGCTGTGGCGAATACCGACATGCCTGTAAAGGCTGTGGAACAAGGCACTACGCCTGTTAATGCTGTGAACTTGAAACCGGCACAGCCCCAACAGCCGGCTACAGCTCCCACAGCTTCATCCTATACTTCATCTAATCGTCCGCGCCTGAAGAGCGGAGGCTTCTCGTGGAATGCCATGCGCAATGCCGCTAATCAACAGCAGAACACCGCTATAGATGCCGCCGTGCCTGAACCCGTTGTTGCACCGGAGAGTGCCGCCGCTTCTGCTGACAATACTGCGCCTTCTGCATCTTCTGCTCCTGCTCCAATTGTTGCCGATGCCACATTCACACAGGACGATCTTGAGCTTGTCTGGATGTCTATGTGTAACCGTATGCCGCAGAAATTCAGTGCCATAGCATTGCGGATGAAGAACATCACCCCGCGCATACTCGACTATCCGAAGATTGAGATTCTTGCCGACAATCAGATAATATCCGACCAGCTGCATGCCATAAAGGGCAGCATCGTAAACACCCTGCGCCGCGACCTGAAAAATCGGTCAATAGACATGGACATACGACTGTCAGAGTCTCACGAGAAAGTGAAACTGCTTTCCGATGCCGAGGTGTTTGAGCAGATGGGCGAAAAAAATCCCGCAGTGGAGAAACTGCGGGAACTGTTTGGGCTTGAGCTTACTTGAAAATGAAGATTCTTCACTCTTCACTTTTCATTCTTCACTCTTCACTCTTCATTATATCAGCGGCATTCCTAATTCCTTGCACTCCTTGCGCATGTCATCGGGCCAGATACTTGCCTGAATCTCGCCGATATGTGCCTTTTGCAGCAGCACCATGCACAGACGGCTCTGACCTATACCGCCGCCAACTGACAGCGGCAGCTGATCGTTGAGCAGACGCTGGTGGAAATATAGCTCCTTTTGCTGGCTCTTGCCTTCCAGCTCCAGCTGGCGCAGCAATGCCTCCTTGTCGACACGTATTCCCATCGACGACAGCTCAAATGAACGTTCCAGCACAGGGTACCATATCAGAATGTCACCGTTGAGTCCCTTCATGCCGTTGACTGTTGGTGTTGTCCAGTCGTCGTAGTCAGGAGCACGTCCGTCGTGCTTTTCACCGTTGGCAAGCTTGCCGCCGATACCTATCACAAACACTGCACCGTATTTCTTGCAGATGGCGTCCTCACGCTCCTTCGGACTGAGGTCGGGATACATCTCCAGCAGCTCCTCACTGTGGATGAAGTGAATCTTTTCTGGCAGGAACGGCTTTATCTGCGGATAAGTCTCACAGGTGAGATATTCCGTGCGGCGTATTGCGGCATATATTCTTTCCACTATGTTCTTCAGATAATCCAGCGTGCGCTGCTCCTTGGTTACCACTGCCTCCCAATCCCACTGGTCCACATACAGCGAGTGCAGGTTGTCCAGTTCCTCGTCGGCACGTATGGCGTTCATGTCGGTATAGATACCGTAGCCAGGCTCTATCTCGTATTCTGCCAGTGTCAGGCGCTTCCATTTTGCCAGTGAATGCACCACTTCCGCCTTTGCCTCGTTGAGGTCCTTAATAGGGAATGTCACCGCACGCTCCACTCCGTTCAGGTCATCGTTGATACCCAGACCTTTCAGCACAAACAGCGGTGCTGTGACTCTTCTCAGCCTAAGCTCAGTGCTCAGGTTCTGCTGGAAAAACTCCTTTATCAGTTTGATGCCCTGCTCTGTCTGTTTCATGTCAAGCAGAGCCTTGTAGCCTTTCGGCTTTATGAGTTTGCTCATCTCTTTAAATTGTGTTATTTTGTTGTTTACTGCTGCAAAATTTTTGCAAACGAGCGCAATGAGATTTTATTCTCAAATTGCCGAGTGCAGCTAAAATTTCTGCAAAGGTACATAAAAGATTGCATACTTGCAAGCAAATTTCCTAAATTCTTTGCAAAATGTCGCAGAATTTATTATTTGCGTGAAATCTTTACGCAGAATTTTCCATTGCGGCTTATTTTGTGTAAACGGAAAATGTGATGTATATTGTAGAGAATTCACATTTTAGGCACGACTTTCTGCTGTTATGATGATAGCAATTGGCTAATTTGAAAAAATATTTTAAGTTTTTTCTTTTAAGTCAATATTTATTCGTACCTTTGCATCAGATATATGTCACCGTCCGGCGGCCGCCGGACGGTGGCAGAAGCTAACTTCAATGGCAATTAAACATAACTTCAATGACCGTCCAGCGGCCGCCGGACGATAAAGAAACCAAACTAAGACATCTGAAATATGGCAATAAACATTGAATGGCAGGTATTACCTGCACCAAATGACGATAATAAAAGCGGCAAGCAGCCGAAGCTTTATCCGCGCATGATTGATAATGAAACTGCTGATTTCCAGCAGATGTGTCAAAAAATAGCTAAACACGGTTCGCATACCAAGGGAACCGTGATAAGCGTTATGAGCGATATGGTGGATGTCATGAGGGAGTTGCTCGGCGAGGGCAAGACCATCGACCTTGATGAGCTGGGTACGTTCAAGTTGTCTATAGGTACGGATGCCAGTGTCACCCCCGACACTCCATATCAGAAACGTAAGGTGGCAGTACGCGGCGTCAACTTCCAGCCATGCAAGCTGTTGATGGATGCTATTGGCACTCCCAAGTTCCGCACTGTTCCACGCAATGCAAGTCCTGCCGTAATGACCGCAGACCAGCTGCAATCTGCACTTCTTGAATATTTTGAGACCCACGACAGCATCACACGTTCCAAGTTTCAGGAACTTTACAAGCTAAAGCGTACCACCGCCTGCGACCGGTTGAAAGAATTACAGGAGATGGGAGTGATTAAGAGCATAGGGAGCGGCAGAGAGAGAAAGTATGTAAGGTGAACTTTTATGGCTATTATAAGTTTACCGTTTCAAGATGGCATTTGCAATAGCAAAACCGCATGATTGTCGTGTATAAACGATAAAATTATTAGGTATTTGTCGTTTATATCCGATAAAATGATTACCTTTGCACCCAATTAAATGTTATTGTCATGACTAAAGATTTGATAAAAAACCTTATTGCAGAGTATCAGCAATATGTGACTGGGGTGAAGCTCATTCCTCGTCAGGTGGAGTTTATGGACGGGCAGAATTATGTACTTGTCGGGTTGAGGCACGCAGGGAAATCATACCTTATGTATCAGCGGATAGCGGAGCTGCTGTCACAGGGTCATCAGCAGGATGAGGTGCTGTATTTCAATTTTGAGGATGACCGCATTGATTCGCTTGACATCACCGACCTGGAACTCATCAAGACTTGCTATGAGGAGATGTATGACCACAGACCTCTGTTTTTCCTTGACGAGGTACAGCTCGTGAAGGGATGGGAGAAGTTTGCCCGTAGGTTGGCTGACCAGAAATATCAGGTGTATATCACAGGAAGCAATGCCAAGATGCTCAGCAGCGAGATTGCCACTACCCTCGGTGGCAGGTATATGGTGCAGGAGGTGTTCCCCTATTCCTTTTCGGAATATCTGAAGGCGCACGACATTGATCTCACACAGAAGAACGCGGAGTTTAAATATCGAAAGCAGATAGTCCGCTTAGCAGATGATTATTTCCGAAAGGGAGGCTTGCCGGAAACGGCACTGATGCCTAACAGCCGTCAGTGGTTGAGCAGCCTGTTTAGTAAAATATTCTTTGGCGACTTGGTAGCGCGCCATGGCATTCGCAACGACTTTGCCCTAAAAGTGTTGATACGCAAACTGGCGGAGAGTGTCAAACAGCCTCTGTCATATTCCAGGATGGCGAGCATAGTATCAAGCACAGGAAAGAAAATGAGTACCGATGCCGCCATCGACTACATCCGTTATATGGATGAATCGTGGTTGCTCCTGCCATTTGAGAATTACGTTGGAAAACTACAGGACAAGGAGATGAACCGCAAGTATTACTTCATTGACAACGGTCTGCTGGCCCTCTTCCTACTGGATCCTGCCACCTCACTTTTAGAGAATATAGTAGCGGTTAACCTCAGGCGCAAGTATGGTGACGAGTGCTATTTCTTCAACACGCCCAAGGCTGAGGTGGATTTCTACATCCCAGAAGAAAGTGCAGCCATACAGGTAGCATATTCCATAGCCGACCGGGACACTCGCAAACGAGAGACAGACGCTCTTCTTGCCTTGTCGGATTATCAGAATGTGCAACATCTGCAGATTATCACTAAGGATGAAGAGGAAACACTCGAAGAAAACGGGAAAGTTATCTCCGTCATCCCATTATGGAAATGGATGAAGGGGATGTAGCAATCCGTCCGCAGACATAACATTCGAACCATATATTCCTTCGTCAGATATATTTGACCATTTCGGGACATCCTCTTCAACCGTTGCACAGAAAGCAGCACAGATTCGTACTATGCTGAAACTCAAACGATACTGGAATCCGGATTTTTCAACGGAACGCATGCAATCGAACAACCCGTTTGACTTTTTGTGTTTGCTATAGGCATGACTATAAATCTCGTTTGTTTAGCAGAGTTGCTGTGTGTAATAATGGATTTACATCTGTGGGGGAAATCAGCAATGAATAAAAAGAAGGTGTGTAAAAATGAAAAACAAGTAGAAGATTGGTTTTTACATATCTCTTTTTTATTAAGCTAAATTTTAAGATACTGAAGTTTTATTGGCTAAAATTAAAAATATTTTAAGTTTTTTTCTTTTAAATCAATTTTTATTCGTACCTTTGCAGTCGGACTATAATTGCCTTGAAGAATAGTTACCGCTGTAAGACGTGTTCTTTCATGGTATAAATCTAAGGCAGCCTGCGCCGAGCGCATAGTGTGGTGAAGCTATTGATTGGCAAAATTGCACGAAGCGGTAGGGTGGGGTGTAGTCCAGACATATTTAAGGCGTTTACTCGACGCTGTGTTTGAGACACACTGAAATCTTGCAAACTCTCAGTATCTAAGTCTTGAACGTAGCAACGGTAGATGTCCCGGGTGTGATTATATCAATCCCGTAAAGATTTTGTATGCATGGGTTGTACCCTTTAGGGTGCAAGAAATGTTGTTTATACAGGTCTTTGACGGTAAGATGTATATTCATATCGGCGTGGGCTCTGACGTTGTCTGTTCGACTTAGATAGGCAATGCAAGAGCCTCAGTGTGTGGAACGGACAACAAGACGGTTCACGCTTTTTTATGTCCCTATGAGAATATAAATTAACACAAAACATCAATCCGCCGCTATGACAAATATCGGCATAAACTAAATTACACTATGAAAAAGAAATTTTTGCATTTATCTGCTGTATTGATAGCATTAATGTTATCTGCAGCATGTACAAAAGCTGCACCAAAGCAGGTGAGGGACGTAAAAAAATTAGACTACACTTTAATTCAACCAGACAAAGAGGTTAAGGAAATCTTGGGTGATTCTATTGCGGATATTCTGTTTTCTCCCAAGAGTGTAATAGTATATGAATTGCAAGCTATAGAACGCCCTTCGGATACCGACAAGACTATAGGAGGCATAAAAGTATCAAAAGAAGTGGGAAAATTAGATAAATCTTATCACTCAATTATTCAGTTCTTGTTGGCTGATAGTTGCACATATACAGGCGAGATTATAGTTCCGGCAGTACCTTACAAGCCTGTAGTAGCTCTTGAGTTTACACAGAAAAAGGAAACAGTATGTCTGTTATTCTCTTTTCTCAGTGGTGAAATAGGATTCACATACAATGGAAAGGAAATAATGCGCAAGCATATCTCTAATCGCAGAAATATGTTGCTGTTTTTCAATAACATTATGAATAATAAAGATATTAAGTTTTATTTAAATAAAAAATAAGGAATTATTATGAAAAGACTATATATAATAATGTGTTTGTGTTTACTCTGTGCTTTTGCTAATGCACAGGGAATGTTGAGAACAATCATTTTTGCAGATACTAATGATGGTACAATAGGAGATGGTGTTCGATGTAATTTGGAGCAAATGCTTGAGGAAGTGGACATAATTGCCTCTTGCCTTGATATGGAAAATGAAATGGCTTCTCCTATTGTTTTTGAACAGTTTAATTGCACCCCGGAGAATCTCCGTAAATGTATAAAGGATTTCCGATGTGGCAAAGATGATATTGTATTGTTCTTCTATTTTGGACATGGTGGGCGTTCTCCACAAGACCGTTCTGATTTTCCACAGATGTGTTTTAATACAGAGTTCTCGCAAAATTCTCAATGGATACCCTTAGAAGATGTAAAGAATGAAATCGCAAAGCTGAATCCTCGCTTCTTGTTGGTATTTGGCGATTTGTGTAATTCATCGGATCCTGGCATTACCCCAAAGTATGGAGTTCTGGCATCTGCCAGCGCAGCAACCAACATCAGTTCTACACAAAAAACAGCAATGAAAAAGCTGTTTAAAAACTGTAAGGGCAATATTATCACATCAGGAAGTAAGAAAGGCGAGGTGTCATGGTATAATTGTAAATATCCAGATGGATATGGATTTTTTACAAAATATTTCATTGAAGAACTTGAGAGGTACACATCCAAAGATACTAATCCAAACTGGGAAACGCTTATGAAAAATGTACAAACAAATGTTGTAAATTGCACAAATGATATGAAGAGTGACATGGATCAAATGACCACCCAAACCCCTCATGCTAAAATTAATGTTGACTATATTAATAATGAGCCAAATGAAAAGAAGCCAGAAGAAAATAAAACCATAACCAATCAGAACAATATGTTGGTAGACAATCCACAAGTGAAGAACAACTCAGAATTGCAATCGATGCTTGTAGATTTGGTTAACACCGACAATACACCTATGTATCGTATCAAGATGCGTTCTAAAGTGCTGGCTTTATTTGAAGGACCAGGTGCGTGGGTAGATATGGTTGGACGCAATCAGCGGACGATTGTAAGCGGTGAGACTGCAGAAGAATTCGTAGAAAGATTGTCAACGGCACCATATTTGAAAAATTTCTCGATAATTGACTGTCAGCGCAATAGTAACGGTAAAATTACATTTCTGAAGATTCACGAAATTTACGAACGATAAAAACATTAATAAGATGAAAATATTCAGACTATTATTTATCATAGCGATGGTTTTTTGTGTAAACATCGCATATTCGCAGACCAATGATTTGACAAAGGAGGACATGGACCAATTATTGGAGCAAACCAAACACAAGGTCAATGAATTCAACGGTTACATTTCTTTTATTGCCCAAAAGAAACGTTATAAAACGCTTCAGGAGCAAACAGAAGTGGAGCAAAGTAAAGATGAATACATCAAACAGGCACTTAGGTTGTTTATCGGTGGTGGTAAGGCCTACACAGACAATGATGGTAACTATCATTTGGCACCTGTGATGGAGGTATCAAGCATTGCAAGAAAAACGAGGAGGGTTAGAGTCACAGACAGACCTATTGGTGTTTATCTGAACAACTTGAAAAATATGCGATATACAGAAGTAACTGTCACTACTGGCGATGCTTTCTTTTGCTCTGACGCAAAACAAGTCGGCGACGACCAATATGAGGTAACTCTTTCTTTCCGGCAATATTTTGTAGGCAAGACAGATGGCAAGGTTGTATATAGTGATAAAACCGACAAGACTGTTAAAGTGTATATAAAAAAGAAAGTTATAGACGGACGAACAAGATGGACTGTATTGCTGGGAGACATAAAAGTTGATGCGACAGAACCGTAAACACAATACTTATGAAAAATATATTTATATTTGTTGTTCTTTTGGGGTTGAACGTTTTAGGCGTTCAAGCTCAAAAGAACGAACAAATCAGGCTTGATCAACTTGACTATAAGCTGAAGGTGAAGCAGCTTGACGAGTTCATAAGGAGATTTAATCTTCAAGAATCGCCTGATATGTTCAAAAATAGCGATACATTGATACAAAAAATGTATTGTCTGACGGCTTTGTTTGATTTCAACGTGGTGAAATCAAGAGAGAAAGAGGTACGGGAGTTTGTAACTGCTATGATTGATAAAAATGCGAAAATAGCATTTACAGATACCACATGGAATGCAGTGGCTAAGTGTAACGTCCTGTATAAAGGGAAACATACCACTGTGACATTACAACTTGCAACAGAACACGTAAGAGGATATATTTATAAATGGGTGATAACTGGGGCATCGGGAAAGATTCTTAATCTAACTCCACAGAAACAAAATGATGGAATGATGATTTCTCCTGTAGACAATGAGGTGAACTTCATATCGTTAAAAAACGTGACTACTACAGAGGCATTAAATATCCTTCAATATAAATCTAAGAAAAATAGTGTTGACGCCCTATCTGTGTTCTTCACATTAGTTCATTCTGGAATGTTGACTGTTCAAAACGTCCAGCAACTTGAGTACACTTTTCATGTCCCAGGTTATCAGTTTACTGTGCACAACTTTGTCCGCGACGCAATGAACTCGGGATGGCTTATATCTGACTTTAAAAAATTGTAAAACTATGAAATGGCGAATATGCTTATTGGCGATACTGTCCCTGTCATATTGTAATAGAATACAGGCATTGACTGCATTACAGCAACAGGCGAAAGAGATTGTGGAGGAATATTATTCAAATCTGCAAGAGTTTGCAGAAAATGCTATCGTAAAACGACAAGCAAACGTGTTGAAACTGTTTGATCCTAATGGTAGTGTGGTTAATAATGACTTAAATGGACACATTCAAGGTATCACCTATACAGATACAGAATCAGAAATCGGAGATTATTTAGCCACAATAATTGCTATTAGTTCTAAAAATACATCTTTGAAAATCAATGGAGTTATTAACGAATCATCGTTTGTAGAACTTGATGATCCAGACATAAAAGAGCAAAATTTGAAAGTGGTTTGGGTAACCGTAAACAAAAACATCATAGCAAAGGGGAATATTAAAATTAATGAACACCTGCAGGAGACGTTTAAAATTAAAAACGGACGTATTCAGACAATATGTACACCGGAAAAGGCTACTTCGCGTGTTAATACGCTGATGATGTATAATGAAGGAGACGATGAAGGAGCATATTATGCAATGATGAAACAAATTGAGGATGGAACCGCAGATGATGATACATATTATTATCTCGGTCTGATGTTCTTCAAACCAAAGAAGAACGATGTTTGTAAGCGTCTGTTTCCATCAGAAGAATTAAGAAAAAAGCTATGCACATTCTACTGGATGAAGAGTAAGCGTGGACAACAAGCTCTATTTTATTATGGAGTACATCAGTATTATATTAGTGATAATGAGAAAAGAACAGATCCTTTCCCATGTGGTTTGATGTTGGCATATAAGGGCAGGGGAGAAAAATTTGGCTACCTTGACAAAAATGGGAAAGTGGTCATTCCATATAAATTCAGATGGGCATTAAATTTTATGCAGGATATTAACTGTGCTATCGTAAAGATGCCTAATGGCCTTTACGGTTTGATAGATACCAAAGGTAATTTCATCTTACAGCCAAAATACCAATGTTTAATTTCTCCTTCGGAAAATCTGTGGCCCTATCAAGAAAATAACCTGTGGGGATTCCTTGATAGCAATGGCAACGTTGCCATCAAGGCACAATATGATAACGTACTACGGTTTAGAGTTGGATTGTCCGTATTTAGGAAAAACAACAAATGTGGCGCAATAGATCACAACAATAATGTAATTATACCTGCAGTATATGACAATATGTCATCATTTTTCCCTAAAAAGGAAGTTGCACTTGTGTATATGAATGGGAAGTGTGGCGTTATTGATAAAAAAGGTAATATAGTTGTGCCCATAGATTATGATGATATTGATATAAACGATGGACTAAGTTGGTTTAAAGTTAAAAAAGGTGATGAAACACACCTTTTTGAATACAATCCTTCTGCACAAGAAGAACTGTCAGTCAAAGACAGAAAACTTAATATTAATTATATAACACATTAAATAAAAGTTGCGCCCGACACGAAACAGGGATAAATTAATGAAATATTTTATAACAATAGCTGTGATGCTATGTACACTTAGCGTCAATGCACAGGAGATTAAAAGAAACCAATGGACAGTGCAGCCACATGTAAAAACCAGTGCGTATTTTATACAAGGTGCAGCAACATTTTTGCGTGATAAACTCATGGAGGGGACAAATGATATGTCTACCTCCGAGTATGCGGATTTTATAACTAAAAATTCTTGGTACATTCCTGAATTTGAACTTGGTGCCCCTTTTTATAGCGTAAGTTCGGCTGATGGCGCAAAATTGGTAAAGCCAGTGGCGTGGCGGCAGGCTTTATGGGGGGACTATTCTCACACCTTTGATTTCTCAGCAGGTTATGAGGTGGCTTGGAAATCGCTTGTTTCCCCATTTGGTGCATATATCAGCATTGATTGGGAATATCAGCAGTTTGCAATAGAGAATTCAGCCGAGGCAGGTAAATATAGAACCCAAATGGTGGTGCCTTCTGCTGGATTGAGGTATAGATTATGGGGCGGAAATTTTGAAAAAAAATGGAGACCTGGCATAGAGATTGGAGCAGCTTATGTACATCATTTTAAATATAATAATCCTCATAATTACGATCTTGATGCTATAAATAATGGTATAAGAGGAAAAATAGCTTTAGGCTTTGAGTTTCCATACCTACATTCTGCCATTATTTTGCAATATGAGCATGATTTCTTTAACTTATTTAATCAAGATTATATTGATGACAATGGTGCTAAACCGTTTGCTGATTTCAAGAGCTCTTTTGGACAATTAAACTTTAAATACTCTCACACATTTTAAAATAATAAATTAAAATGAAACATATAGTATTGATGTTTTTCGTGTCCTTTTGCATTGTTGCAAAAGGACAGACAATAGAGCCAATGGTGGGTGCATCCTGGCATCAGTCTTCGCCGTTCAATAATGATTGTCCCGAAGGTGCTGCCGCTGGATGTGGAGCAACCGCTGTTGCACAGATACTTAGTTACTATAAAATGCCGAGTCATGGATATGGGGAGTACAACCATAACGGCGTTAACTATAAATTGGAGGATTATCCTATTGATTGGGATAATATTCTCAATACATATACAAAAGGGAATTATACAGAAGCCAATTCGGCTGCAGTGGCATGGCTGGTGTATCTGACAGGATTGTCTATGGATATGAAATATGGTAAGACAAGCTCACCACGAACTTATGCTTCTATGCTTTGGGGAATGCAGCATTATTTGCACATCTCACCAGACAGCCGTTATCTGCACCGTCACAACTATTCTACTTCAGAATGGAAGGCGATGATTGACAAACAGCTTGAGGCTGGACATCCAGTGTTTTACCGAGGATCTTATATTGATTCAGAAAATAAAGGTATTGGGCATATGTTTGTTATTGACGGAAAAAACTCAGAAGGACTCTATCATGTAAATTTCGGTCATGCCGACAGTTCTCAAGATAAGTATGTTGACTTGGACTACATAAATCAAAGCAGTGGCGACGATGTGTATCCAGGTAATAAAAGTGTATGTTATAATGCTACGCAGGCTATGGTTATAAACTGTTACCCCGTGTCTGGTTTGTCGGAAAATGACTATGAGTTGCATCCTGTGATACTTGATTCTCCTATTATAGTTAATAAAGATACTTTGTGTAATGTTTTTGAGACTCAATTAGGACAAGGATTCTCAATTTCATATCGAGTGTGTGACTGTAGTTTTGATGGTGGAAAATCATACATTGGCATTGGTGCTTTCCAGGACAATGAGATAAAATTTATATTGCCCGAAAGTACCAGTCAGGTTACGCTTGGAGGCGGTTTCGTCTATGACATGGGGAAGAATTATTCTATTCCAGAGGGGACTGCATCGGGAACATACGAGTTGGCTGTAATATATCACGAAAATGGTAACCGTAACTGGAAAAGATGCTGGGACAATGCTCAAAATAGTATGAAACTGACGGTTAATGGTAACACTGCAACTGTTTATCCTACAAATAATTTCTTGAATGGTGAGTTAAAATACCGTTCTAAGCTGAAAGAAGTGGCAGGCAATGGTGATGGACATACTTTTGAAATAGAATTGAGCAATGTCTCAAATGCAAATTATGAGGATACTCTTATGTTGCGTTTCAATATTGAAGGAAAAATATATGAACACAAACATATTGTGGCTGTCTATGAGGAATGTAAACCTACATATCGTATATTAGTACCTGAATCTTCCGTTTCATTAAATGGCAAGACTTATACTGTTGAGGCTTTATATTATAACAAGTTAAAAAAAGGCTATTGTGCCCTTGATTATGATAATGGTACCAGCATTGAGAATATTAATGCAACCACAAATGACAATGTTTTGATATATAGTCTTGACGGGAAATGCTTATGGGAAGGAAAAGCTGAACAAATCTCAAAAGTACGGCAGACATTGGACAGAGGCGTTTATATTATAAAGCAAGGCGGGCATACTGAGAAAATTGCTATAATGAAATGAAGTAATACTGCCTCTGTGAGTAGTAGAAATGAAAATACATATAAAACGTGCTACACGTGGCACCCTGCACAATCCTTGTGTTTATCGGTATTCCAAGGGTACAGGGTGCCACGTGTAGCGCGTTTAGGAATATTTTTTGCGTACCTTTCTACATAAAAAATATTAAAATTTTAATAAAATTTTTGGTTTGTACTTGCTTATTCGTATCTTTGTGGCGGATTCTGAATAAAGTCCGGATAAATATAACCTGTCTCTTATACACATCTCCGAGCCCACGAGACACTCGCTAATCTC
>ENA-OYYA01000027-OYYA01000027.1-human-gut-metagenome-genome-assembly--contig:-NODE-27-length-15724-cov-5.277427_pt1 | contig 15724 bp, 7 predicted proteins | sample MGYA00244060_ERZ653442 | MGnify/ENA primary metagenome ERZ653442 (study PRJEB26926, sample SAMN06165111) | human gut metagenome | biome: ENVO:00009003; feature: ENVO:2100002; material: ENVO:00002003... | reverse complement strand
GGCTCGGAGATGTGTATAAGAGACAGGTTCTTGGTCAATGGCGAAGATGTGCTTTCTACAGGAGGACATGCACTAAAAACTTTGTCTGCAGACTTTGCTTCTGGTGTGGAGCTACTGAACAATTACAATGACGGAAATGTCGGAAACTCTTTCAATTCAAAAGAGGCAACTGCACTGAACCTTATTAATAAAGACTTACACAACAAATGGGCAGGAAACTTTACAGAAGGGGGTGGTGTTAAGAACAAGTTTGACAGCAAGAACTCAGCTTTGAAGATGGACAAAAAAGTGTCTGCATCCATCATTGCAAATGCTAACAACACCAATGAGACAGTTTTCTCTATAATGGACTATCTCAATGCCAATGGCGGTCTTACAGGAGTAAAAACAACCAATGGATTTGCGCAACTGAGCCTTTCAAGTGCAGAAAGAAATGTCTTGATGCCAAGCAATGACGAATACAAAAGGACTTCTGGTATCGGTAATGTCAACTTAACATTGAAACCGACTTCGCACTACAATGCCACGATAGGTGTCATCCACAATGAAATGGATGCAAAGTCTGCATTGTCAACGGAACAACATATAAAGGTGGCGCAGGAAGTTATACGTAAGTCAACAGAAGAGAATGGCAAGAAAAGAGGTAACTTCAGTTCATTTAACCTCAGTCAAAAATGGGATGTCAATCCATATGCAAGTTTGCGTTTCCAAACGAAGTTGGCATATAGCGACATGAGAAACAATATGTCTATCATGGATTATTATAACAATAATTCCGATAGAAATGCTGACAATGACAAGAACAAAGGATTTAATGTATTACAACAGGTAAACTTAAATTCATTGATAGGCAAAGGCCTGCTTTATGGAAGTGTAGATTTCGCTTTTTCTAAATCAGAAAGAAACTTGGATGTTCTTTCCTCTTATGAACTGCCTAACGAATACAAACAGGTAGATGATTCTTACTATATAGATAAAGATTTGAAGAAGCTAAATGTGGCAGGTGCTGTAGGCTATGTATTTCCTATTTTCCATAAAATCAACTTGAAATGGGAATTGTCTGGTCAGAACTCCGATTCATGGATAGACCAAAATGTAGATAGCGAACACTTGAACAGTCACAATTTCGGGATTTATGGAGGACTTATGAAGAACAAAGGTCTCTTTAGGTTTGATGCTGGTGTTAGATTTTCTGATTATGGGAATAGCACAAACATCAATGGACTAGTGACAAAGTCTGTAACCAAGTGGGAGCCATCCTTTGCGACAGAATTACGTTTCAGTCAGCAACACTCCGTTGCTTTTGGGCTGAGTTACAAATATGTTCCAACCGATATTGAAGCACTATCGAGACTGTCTGTCATCAATAGCTATGATGAGGTTACAGGTGCTTCCTCATATACAAAGTTAGGCTACAATGCACTGAACATGAATATTGCTTATAAGTTGTATAGTTTGTATAGCAGAACGACTATATATACATATTTGACTTACGAGAAGGCAGATAACACCGAAATGCTGAACTATCAGAATGACGGTTTGTTGCACAACCAAAATTATATGGATGGAGGAGAAAAGGAAACTGTAAGTGCAACTTTATATGCCAACAAAGGATTGGGCAATTTGCCAATTGATGCCAAACTGACCACCACATTTTTGTGGAATCGAAACGAAATCGCATACAATTCCATTCCATATAAAATGTTGATAGGGAGTTTAAAGACTGACTTAGGCTTCGCCTCACGTTTTAAGATTCCTTTCAATGTTGAAATTGACGGTTTGTACAACAAGTTGACAAATAAAGTTACCGACTTAAACATCGATTCTAGTGACAAGGAAATTGGTGGAACTGCAAAACTAATATTTGCGAAGAACAAGTTCGCCAGTTTTGTTACCGGCAAGTGGAACAAGATTGAGAATACAAGCGGAAGTAAGATATTGCGAGATATTGATTTTTCCATTTCCTATAAAATCAAAAAATTCACATGCAAACTTTCTGGTACGAATATCTTTCACCTTAACGGAATCAATTGGTTAAAACAAAATGTTACACCAACTTACACATCCTATGTTAGATACAAACAACATTCTGGAAATGTTATGTTGTCTTTAACATATCAATTATAAAAGCAACAAAGAGGCAGTTTACCCTAATATAGTAAATATAGTAAGCTGCCTTCTTTGTTCTTGTAAAAAGTATATTAAGGTTTGAAACGACACTGTGTTTGTAACCTTATATTATTCAACTGTTCCTTAAACCATTCAACTATAGGTTGTCTATTTATATACAAAAAACATCAAGATACCCCTATATATAATTAGGTGTCATAACCGACAGACGGAGCGTGCTTGTTTTCCAACTATGCTATGTTCTGTTTCTATATTCTTTGTTTCGTGTTTTTCAGCAGTATCTTGCTCCTGTGGTGGTGCCAATTCTAACTGTATTTTCCTATCCAATGCCGCCAGTTCCGCTTTCAGACCTTTCAGTTCTTCCTCTTTCTTCCATGTCTTGCCAGCTATCTCTTCCAGTTGCGGTATTTCCTTTTCCAAAGCCTTGCATCTTGAATCATACTGCTCAATGTAGCTTGGTATCTTCTGTAAGGCATTCAGAAAGTTGTTTGCCGCTGCTATCGGGTCCGACTTGGCAATGTGACCGTAGTTGTACTGGTACTTGTAATTGCCCTCGACAAAAAAGCGGTTGTCAACAAATGGAAGACCATTCTCGAAACTTGTCTTGCTGACAATCTTGACAGGGAATCCGTAGATTTCTCCAATCCGCTTGTATTGTCCGCCAGTTGTCTCTTTCTCCGCCAACATTTGCAGATGCTTTCCTATAACCTCTAAGTTCGTGGACTCCACACCATCAAGAGTGATGAGGTTGAGGATGTTGCCGTCCTTGTCTTTCTTGGCTTTGCCCATAAACTTGCCGTAGTCCTCGGTCATTCCCTTGAGAGAGGCTTTGTTGTTGCCCAGCTCTGCCGTCTTTGACTGCAATTTTGTTTCTGAGTCACGCTTGCCCTTGTTAAACGATTTGCGCTCACCCTCCAGAGAAGCAATCTTCTTCTCCAGCTTCGCCTTGTCAAGCAAGTCGGTATTTCCTGAGAGAATAGCCATATACTCTGAAAAATTCATGCCCGATTTCTCGTCCATCGCTCCCTCGTCAATGGTTCTCGCTCCCAAGGCTCCGCTTTTCAACTGTGAAATGAATGTCTGCTTGCAGTGCAGGAGGTTGAACTTGTACGAGTCAAGCGACTTTTCCACCGCATAGATGATGACATCAACCTTATTGTCGGCATACAGTTTGGCAATCTCGTTGCCTGCACGCACCCCTCGACCGTCACGCTGTGCCAAGTCTGACGGTCGATCGGGTAGGTCAAGGGCATTGCTGCCCTCTTCCCCCCTAAGAACCGTACATGAGAGTTTCCCCTCATACGGCTCAAGCTTTTCTAAGCCTCTGTTTGTATGCAGAGACCGGCTCAAACTACTTCTTGTTTCCATTTGATTTGCGGGATAATTTAAAACATTCATCATGAACCAACAGATTGCATTTCTTTCCGTTTTGAACGGTTGGCATGACATTCCATGCCTTGTGCGTATCAATAGGCTCACCGCATATAGGACATTTGCGTCCTTGCTTTTCCCATAGGTACAGCAGTGACTTGCGTCCTTTTAGCGTAACAAGCATTTTCGACTTCTTTCTTTTATAGAAGTACAGACGACAGTCTGCATCAAACGGGTTCATGTCTCCTTTAATCTGCGTGTATTGCAGGAATGGAAACGATGAAGTCAGAGACAATAATGTCAATTGGTCTTCCTTTCCGTTTGGTTTCTTGAATTTTGAAGCGAAAGTCCATTTGTTCCCTCGAATGTCATGCCAATATCGGTCTTTTATCCACCGTTTCCCTTTCTTGGAATGACGGCGTTTTGCCCATTGCCATAGTGAGAGGAATATCTGATGGTCGATTCTGTGAAATGAATCACGTGTCGCTCCATGCTGATAATAACCTCCCCATCCTCGGATTTTAGAGTTCAACATTCTGATTAACGACTCCTGTCTGCAACCCTTGTTCTCCTTAATTACCTTACGGATATTCTCCATAAAGCGTTTCTCGGATTTCTTTGTCGGCTTGGTCAATATGTCCTTGCCGTATTTGCGGATATTAAAGCCAAGAAAATCAAAACCGTCATGCACGTTGGTTATCACCGTCTTTTCCTCTGATAAGGTCAGACCTCTTTCAGACATAAATTCAGCAACCAATGGCTTGATTTCATTTTCAAGAGTTTCCTTGTTCTCGCAAGTGATGATAAAATCATCCGCATAACGTACAAGGTTCACCATTGGTGAATACAACTTACCATTAACATGATGGCGCTTATATCTATCTGCAAGAGCTTTCTGCAATCCGTCCAAAGTCATATTGGCAAGTGTCGGAGAAATTATACCACCTTGCGGTGTTCCTTCCTCGGTCGGGAACATTTGCTTGTTGAAAACATAGCCACATTTCAACCATTTTCGGAGTATTGCCTTATCCATTGGGATATTGGCAAGTAACCACTCATGGCTGATATGGTCAAAACACCCTTTTATGTCACCCTCCAAAATCCATTCGGGAGAATATCCCTTTCGGAGAATGTTATGACATTGCTGTATTGCATCCATACAGCAGCGTTCCTTGCGGAAACCGTATGAACGAGTATCAGCTGTAGTTTCTGATACAGGCTCCAATGCCATAAGATAGAGTGCTTGCATGGCTCTGTCTTTCATTGTCGGTATTCCCAACGGTCGCAGTTTGCCGTTGCTCTTCTTGATATGAACTCTTCTCAGCGGCATTGGCTGGTAGCCTCTGCGTTTGAGTTGGGTTATTGCTTGCGTTTTAGCTTTAGGGGTATCCCATATTTCTTTGTCAACCCCAGGAGTACAACCACCCCCGTTAGAAGTAACTCTCTTTACGGCTAAGGCTTTTGCGTAAAAAGAGTGGGTAAGCGTCCATTGCAAGGCTTTCACCTTGTTATGTCTGCCTTCCTTCTGAGCCTTTACAATACGAGCTTGAAGCTTCTTAACAGCTTGCTCCGCCTTAGTCCAGTCTATTCTGTCCCAATTTGATTGCAGGTTGTCAGTCGGCGCACACGATTGGTCGAGGAGATTTTCTTTGATTTTATCGTTCATTTGCATTCCTACTTTAAAAAGTTCTAAAAGTTTATTGTAAAGAATTACCATTTGGCTAATGTTGGGTATTTGCCTCCCAAACATTACCACAGAAGTCTGCCCACTTTCGTGGTAGGTTGATGTTGTCCCTTGTCAACTCGTGATAAGTGGCTCAAACCCTATCCGTCCCATTACAGAACGGCATTCGCTTTCTCTGTTATCTTATACCTGCACATCATTCAGCATCCATTACTTTCAGCTTACCTGTCTTTTGTCTGACAGGAGATGTACAGGCTTACCATGTTCCACATAGATAACTAACGGATAGGTTAGGTTCTGTCTCATCCTCCGACGGTCTTTACATCCGTGTAATCCTACCATGGAGAGGATTATCTGACCGCATCCCATTTTGGGTAGAGTGTATCAGTATCTTGCACTCTTTTACGACATTACGAAGTTTACTAACAGTTCGCTTACGCTAACCATACTATCCAGCCTCGCCACTCTACGGTATGATACTAACCATACTGGACTTCCCCTCACGGTTCTGTCTTGTCTTGCGAAAGTGTACTTTGTCCCGACCGCTTAATACAACATTAAGGTGCATCGGTCGGTAGGCTACCGCTGACGGAACAGCGGGTTAAAACTGATACTTAAAGTATCATTCCAACAATTATCTATGCGACTTCATGTCGCACCCACGGTGTATCCAAATGATGGATAGCAACACACCTTTTTTGTGCATTTACGCCTGTACCTAACATAGATGTGGAGCCGAACAATACTCGTACCGAACCCTCGTTCATGGCTGCTATCACCGCCTTTCTTGCCCTCTCGTTCTTGCATTCCTGAATGAAGCGGATTTCAGATGACGGTATGCCGTAATCCTCTATCAGCTTGCGCTTGATTTCAGAATACACGTTCCATTCGTCCGGTCGATATGTTCCTAAGTCGGAGAACACGAACTGCGTACCCTTATGACCGTCGTAACGGTGATAGTAGTCGGCTATCATCTTGGCACAATGGCTCGCCTTGTTGTCGGGATGGTCCTCACAAGTCGGGTCTATCATGCGCATATCGAGAGCCATCTTTCGGGCATAGTCCGTAGCAATGAGCATCTTTGCCTTCTCTTCCGTTTCCGACAGAGGCAGTCTTCCGAGGATGGTGGCATCACCCGTCTTGGCAAACTCCATCAGCTTTTGGATGAAGTCCTCCTGCTCGGGTGTCGGTGGTATGTTATGAAGGATCTCGTTCTTCTTTGGTCTGTCCACACCAACCGCCTCCGCCGTGCGATAGTCGGTTATCTCGTTGTAGAAGGCAGCAAGCTCCGGCACTTTGATGAAGTATCTGAAACGTTCCTTCTGCACGATGTTGTTGGTGACGTTAAACTCGAAGTCGGTAGTCTTCTTGGCGAAGATTGCCGCCCACGCATCGAAACAGCGGATGTCCTGACGCTCCAGTTCCTTGGGGCGCAGGTACTTGAAGAGCAGATACAACTCAGTCAGTGAGTTACTGATAGTTGTTCCCGACAGGAATGTCGCTCCCAAGTCTCTGCCTGTCCGCTCCTGTATGGTTCGGATGGCAAAGAGCATATTGAGTGCCTTCTGGCTTCCCTCGCTGTTGCCGAGTCCTGCCACACGGTCGTGACGGGTGTTGAACATGAGGTTCTTGAACTGGTGGCTCTCGTCCACAAACAAGTGGTCGATGCCCATCATGCGGAAATCCACCACATCATCGGTGCGCTGCTCTATGCTATAGGCTATCTTCTGCAACTTCACCTCCAGATTCTGCTTTCGCTTTTCCAAGCCTTTGAGCATTCCCCGTGACACGTCTTTGCCCTGCGTGCGTATCACCTCCAAGTTTTCCTCCACGGTATCAAGCTCAGCCTGCAATATCTGCCGTTGGAGTTCTGGCGATTGCGGTATCTTCCCGAACTGGTCATGCGACATGATTACACAGTCATAGTCGTTGTTCTTGATGTTGTTGAAGAAACTGACACGGTTCTTGGTGGAAAAATCCTTCTCCGAGGCATAGAGTATCCTCGCATGGGGATAAGCTGTCTGATAGGTGGCAGCTATCTCCGCGACATTGGCTTTCAGTCCGATAATCATCGGCTTGTGAGCCATACCGAGGCGTTTCATCTCATGCGCAGCCATGCACATGATGAGGGTCTTGCCTGTACCTACGGCGTGGTCACATATCCCGCCGCCGTTCTGCAGGAGCATCCAAACACAGTCCTTCTGACTTGGGTACACACTCTTGACACCATACTTTCCGCCAAGGGCTTTCAAGTCCAAGCCGGGGAAGGTCTGGTGAGAACCGTCATACTTCGGACGCACGAAGCAGTTGAACTTCCGGTTGTACATTGTGGTCAAGCGTTCCTTAAAGGAGTCTGACTGCTCTTCCAGCCATTCAGTGAACCCGTTGCGGATTTCGTCAATCTTGGCATTGGCAAGCTGTATGCCCTCGCTGTCACGCACCTTGATGTCGTTGCCGTGTTCATCCTCGCCGATGCTCTTCATCATGTCGGGACAGGTGTTGTGCAGGGCATGTTTCAGAAGACTCATGCCGTCATAGTGGCGGTAATATCCCTTCACCATATACTCATCCGTGATGGCCATGGTCTTCATACTGCATTTTGCCGAATATTCGTCCATGCTGTCGGAATAGACGATGCTGACCTGTGTATTGAAGAGGTGGCTCATGTAAGCGGAATACACACCTGTAGGTATCCAACGTTCACCGAAGTTGAAGTCCAGGTCCTCAAAGGCTATCGGTTCGGGAATGCTTGCCTTCAAGGCTTCCAACGACTCCCTCACGATTGCATGGTCGGGATTTTCCTTCAGCCATTCTTCTATACGCTCCGCTTTCTCTATGACATTGCCAGCAATGAAGCGGTCGGCTATCTCGTAGCCGTCTATGAGCGGATTGTAATAGATGCGCCCTTTAAGCGCTTCCGTCAGTTCCTGTTCCGGCATATCCGATAATTCAGTCATATACGGCAAGTCGATACGGCCGAACTTGTTGAGCGAGGCGGTGAGCGCTTCCTCCGGAGAATCGACATGACTGACCTCGTCAAGCGAAAAAGAGACCGGGTGGTCGAAGATGTCTGACTTTGTGAAATGTCCGTTTTCCACCCGTTCCAACGACAGCATGTCGCGCCCTGAGGCATCCATGAGGATGAACTTCACGTTCTGCTTGGCATTGAGGTTGCCGAAGCGAATGAAAAAAGCGTCATAATAGACATTCAGACTCTCACGCATCTGCTTGTTTTCCGTCTGTTCTTCCGCTTCATAGGTGTAAAGTTTCTGATAGGCATCACGGAGGGCGATATACAGGACAGCCTTTTCTTTCTGCTCCATATTCAGATCCAACGGCATGAAGGTTGCACCATACTTGGTAAGGTCTTTCAATACACCGATATTTTTGGCAGAGTCGAGCACCATAGAACCCTCACGATGAAAACTTTCCAGTTTCTCATCAAATGGACGGGGCTTCATAACATTCTCTTTCTTCTTTGCCAGCTCTTCCCGCTTTCTTTCTTGCTCTTTTTGTTGTTCCCGCTCATGATTTGTTTCTTCCAATGTGCTCTGAGTCTTGGAATCTTCTTTTGCTTCATTCCCTTTTGACTGTCCATGCCCGATTTGAACTTTTAGAACTTCTACCGGTTCCATCGGCGGCTTGAACTTCGGATCAAGCGTATCTTCAACGCCCAGAGCCTTGAGTTGTTCCTGACGGTGCAGTTCCGCCTTTTGGCGCAGCAGCACCCTGTCTTCGGGAGCCATGGTCATCATCATCTCGTAAAAGCCGTTGATTGGCGGATTCTCTTCCCAAGAGATGCTTGCGTATGGCTCATCACCAGGCAGGATTGGTTTTGTCTCCTGTGTTGTTTCCTGCTCTTTTGCATCTGTCAACGAAGGTTTTTCTCCTTTTTCCATAGGCTTTGTCACAACTTCAAAAGTCGGATTGACGCTTTTTACCAACGGACTTGCTTTCTTCCTTGACACTTTCTTGGCGACAGCACCCACTGTTACCTCTGCTTTCTTCTTCGTTGAATGGACAGCCTGACGGTTTTCTTCTTCCATTCCCCAAAGGTCAAACAGAGTCATTTGGACTGGTGGCTGCTGATGATTGGACTTTTGGGATAGCTCTGCATCATCAGTAGGCTTTTCCTGCTTTTGCAAGGATACTACCGTATCGTTCTGCTTTTCCTCAATGGAAGGCTTCATCTTCTCTGTTTTTTCTATCTTTTCTGTTTCTTCAACCTCCTTAACTTCCTCAGCCTTTGTTTCCTCTATCCCCAAGTATCGGTTCAAATTGAGGTTCTTCTTAAAGTCTTCATGGAGCATCTTTCGCAAATCCTCTGCAATGCCTTCCACGCCATCCTCATGCGTGTATATCATTGCAGGTTTGCCGAATGGGTCAGTATCCAACTTTGCTGTTGTATGGATAATGCGTTCCGGATGCTCCAGAAAGTAGTTGTTTGTCGGAATGCGGTTCTCGTCATTATAGACGGTATCAAGCAGGTTGTCGTCTCCTCGCAGCGACTCCTTTTGGGTATTTTTCTGCAGGATGATGAGGTCACTGCCCACTTCCGTATTGGCATTTTCCGTGAACAGATTGTTGGGAAGACGAATCGCTGACACGAGATCAGCATGATAGAGCATCATAAAACGCGCGGCACTGTTGTTTTTGGCATTCAATACGCCTTGTGAGGTGATGAAGGCAACCAACCCGCCGTCCCTTACCGTATCAAGAGCCTTGACAAAGAAGTAGTTGTGTATGCGTCTGGTGACAAGTGCCCTCATGCCTTTCATGGCTGTATAGGACGGATCAAACACGGCAACATCGCCAAAAGGAATATTTGAGATGGCGAGGTCGAAGTAGTCATTGAAAGGCTTTTCTATCTTCTCGAATCCCTCTATGCGCACTTTCTGCTCCGGGTGCAGATGGTGGAGTATCTTTCCTGTAAGCAGATCTTTTTCAAACGCCATAATGTCTGCCTTGGGATTGTTATCCAAGACGGAATCGACAAAGGCACCGATGCCTGCCGAGGGTTCAAGAACCTTTTCGGGGATAATTTGATGCTCTTTCAACACATCCGTCAGAGCCTCCGTAACGGCTGACGGCGTGTAGAATGCCGTGAGGACAGACTGTTTCAGACTGTCCATCAACTGTTTGTACTCGCTTTCATTCTTGCTGTTTTCACGGATAAGTCTATGCAGCTCCACTGTTGGAGCAAACAACTCAAGGTCTGACTTTGCCCAATGGACGGCATCCGCCAGTTCCCTGGCAGGGTTCAGGATGCACTTCAATCCACCGAATCCGCAATAACGCTCCAGAAGGAGACGCTCACGGGCGGTCGGCGTGCGCTGTTCCCTGTCAAGGATGAATGCTGTCTCTATCGCCTTGATGTTGTCGTTCAGCCGTTGTTTTCTATTGTACGCCATTTGACTCTATGAAAAGGGCAACGGCTCCCGTCAGCTCTGTATAGAGCCGGTCGTAGTCCGGTGACTGGGCAAAATCGTCATCGGTGAGGTCGTAAATGGAATACACGTTGTCAACCAAAGGCAGGAGGTGCTTGACAAACGCTTCCTGGTCTTCTACTGCTACCTCCAGGGGAAACTCACTGTCAACAACATCATACAGGATGCTGTACTTGGAAAAGCGGAGACCTTTCAGCAATGCTGCCATGGCAAGCTCTTGTGCTGCATCGGCAAAGAGGGCATTACGCCGTGCCTGCTCATATACTTCTGCGGCATGGTCTGCACGTTCGCGGATAAAGTCCGCATCGCTGGCTTGTGGAAAACGGTTCTCTCTGAGGTGGTTCAAGAGGTACAGTCCGTAATAGGACAGCTCTGTCTGTGCCTGTTTCTTTCTGTTCATTTGTCTGTTGAATGGATTAAGTGGTGAATAATAAACCGTGGATGGCGGTTGATGTTTGTTGAAAGCAAGAAAAAGGCACTCGGTATCCCTCCGAGTGCCGCCACTTAATCCACAGTAAATAAAAGCATCCTAAATAAAGACACCATTTATGAACCATGTTTCGGTGGCAAAGGTACAAACTATTTCTTGTATCTCTTCACATTTCCTCGCTTTTCTGCTGATTTGCGCTCTGCAAAGACGAATTTCGTGTTGAAATTCTCGTCAAAGGCAATGGCTGCGGAGAATGATTTGCCTTGCTTGCTGGTGAAACCATTGAGCGTTCTGGTCTTGCCCTTGGTAAGCAAGTCGGTGATGTCGGAATCTGTGAGCAACTTTCCTGCTACCTGCTTGAACACTGGCATACCGCACTCCTTGTTGCTGCATCTTACTACCTTTCCGAAGAACTGCATGGTACCTTGCTTGCATTTAGGACACTGGCAGCCGGAATCCTTGTGGCTGAAAAGTCTGTCGCAACCTAACAATTCCGCAGTGATTTCACGGGTATAACCTTCGATACTATGGGTGAACCCGTCTGCACTTGCTTCACCTCGTTCAATCTTGGCAAGTTCCGCCTCCCATTTGCCCGTCATCTCCACATTGGCAATCGCCATGTTCTTCACCACGGAATGCAGGGCGAGTCCTTTTTCCGTCGGCACAAGTTTCTTCTGCTGGCGCACCATATACTCTCGTTTGAGCAAAGTCTCGATGATGGCGGCACGTGTGGCGGGTGTGCCTATACCGCAGTCCTTCATTGCCTGGCGCATCGTATCATCTTCTATCTCTTTGCCTGCGGTCTCCATAGCAGCAAGCAATGTGGATTCCGTATGCAAAGGCTTCGGTTTGGTCTTACCCTCCGTGATGGTGCAGCCAGAAAGAGTGATATGCTGTCCTTCTTGCCAGTTGGGAATGACTTGATCCTTGACCTCATTGTCTGTTGCGTCTGCATCCTTGTCCTGCCTGTTGTTCTTTTCCTTGAGCGACAACGCTCGCCAGCCAGTCTGTCGGATGATGGAGCCACTGATGCCAAACTCAACTTCATGATCCACTTGCGCCGTTACTGATGTGATGTCCTTGATGCAGTCTGCCGAGAACGCTTCAATCATCCGGCACAATATCATGTCATAAACGATCTTCTCGTCCTTGAAAAGACCAATGGCTGCATTTTCTGTGATGAGCATGGCATGGTGGTCGGTCACCTTGCCGGCATTCACGCTGTTCTTGCTGTAGTCCTCACTGCCAGGCAAGAGTTTCACTTTTTCTCCATATTCCGAATGATTCTCCAAATTCTTGAAGAGTTTGGGAAGGGTGGCAAATACATCATCCGAGATATAGCGGCTTGATGTTCTTGGATAGGTGATGAACTTTGCCTCGTAGAGTTTCTGGGCGATGGAGAGTGTATGCTCTGCCGTGAAGCCATGCTGGGAGTTGGCTTCTTTCTGCAAGGTGGTAAGGTCGTAAAGGAGCGGTGCCTTCTCCACCTTCCGCTTGGTTGCGACCTTTGTGATGATGGCAGAACCGGTATCTTTCACCTTATTATATATATCGCTTGCGGTAGCTTTGTCTGCCCATCGGTTGGCAGATGTGAACTTCAGTATATTGCCACTGTCTGCATCAACCACACCGAAGTGTACCTGCCAGAACGGTTTCGACTCGAAACGCTTGTGTTCCCAATAGCGTTCGCACACCATACCAAGGGTCGGAGTTTGCACACGACCTACGGAATAGGTGCCACGTCCTGCGGCTATCGTCAGGGCTTGTGTGCCGTTGATGCCGACGAGCCAGTCTGCCTCACTTCGTGCCTTGGCTGCATGATAGAGATTGTCATACTCCTTGCCATCCTTGAGGTTCAGAAGTCCCTCACGGATGGCGGTGTCCGTAAGCGAACTGATCCAGAGACGATCGAAAGGTTTCTGGCAACCGAGATACGCATAGAGGTATCGGAAAATCAACTCTCCCTCACGTCCGGCATCAGTTGCTACGATAATGCGCTCACTGCTGTCAAACAGCTTGCCGATTATCTTGATCTGGGCAAGCACACCTGCATCTGGTTTGTAGCCGTTCTCAGTCTTGACTTGTCGGGGAACAAGAACGAACGGGGCGGGAATCACAGGCAGATTCTCTGCATGGAATCCCTTCATGCCGTAGGTTTCCGGCATGGCTGGCTGCACTAAATGTCCGAATGCCCATGTCACATAATAGCCATTGCCCTGCATATAGCCTTCCTCACGCTTGTCAGCTCCCACAATGTGGGCGATTTCCTTGGCTACGCTTGGCTTCTCTGCGATGATTGTCTTCATTGTCTGTTGTTTTTGTGACATCCGCAACCGTGGGATAGACGGTCGCAGATGTCGGTTGTTATGATGGATGATTAACTCTGTGGATCAAGTGGCGGCAACTACATCTTCACGCTTCTTGCCTTTCTCTTTGGCTTCTGTTCCTCGGCGTTCTGTTCCTTCTGCTGCTTTTCGTTCTTTGGCGCAGACTGTCCCGGACTCAGCGGATCCTTGGTGTGCTTGGTCGCCTCATGGGTCTTGCCCTGCTCGTTGACGGCGACTTGTACCTTGTTCTCGTTGGTCGGAATCTGTTCCTTCGCCTGTTTGAGGTCTGGATTGTTGCGGTAGGAACGTGGCTGCATCTTGTCGAAGTCGAACTTTACGTAGGCGGTATAGGTACCGCTGCCGTTCTTGTTCGGCACTTCCTTGATCTCGATGGTCTTGCCTGCCACATAGTCGTCCTTCTGCTGCTCGGTCAGTTCCTTCTTGAAATAGGTGTTGAGTCGGCGGATGGTCCCATCCTCATTGAGCCAGTGGTTGGGATCTTGCTGCTTCTTCTGACCGCCCGCATCACCTTCTGACTTCTGCTCCTGCTTGTCAGCGGTCTGCTTCTTGTCTCCATTCTGTTTCTGACCTTGCGCCTGTCTTGTGCTGCCAGGCACGAACTCCACGCCACGCTGTTCCACATTCACCTGCAACAGCGGTGTAAACTTGCGCCCGTTGGCAAGCTCAATCTCCTTGCGAAGCGGAAGACCAGAGTAGAGCACTCTCTTATCGTCCTTGGTAATAGGTGTCTTGCCGATGGTATCGGGTATGCGCACCTTGTTGGTAGGGATGTCAACAATCTCATTGGTGAGACGGTCGATACTGATGAAATGAGGACGCAGCTCACCTGTATTCTTGTCGGGGAAATCCACAATCTTTCCGAGGTTGCCGTTCTGCAACAGGTTCTTCTTGTCCTCAGGAGTGAAGGTATAGCCTTTGTAAGCGACATCGAGTTTTGGCTCGTTGCGCACGAAATGCGGCACAAGTTGCAACTGGTCGTTATCGTCCTTGCGGAATGACAGACGGGCCTGTATCTCTATCTGTTCACCGCCGAAGGTCGGCTTCACAATCACAAGCCCCGTCTTGCCGTAGTTGAGCAGGGCTTTCATATCCTTCTCATTCATACTGTTGAAGTCTATGCCATATTTGGCACCAAGTTCCTGCAGGTTCACATCGTTACCACTAATGAGGTTCTGCTTTACACCCGGAGCGGTCTGTGCCTGCTGTTCGGTTGCGGTCTGTTCTGGTTTCTGTTCCATATCGTTCTTTTTTTCGTTGGTTTGTTCTGATGATACATTCTCTTTTTCTGTGTTAGCTTGCGTCTTGGACGCATCGTCCGATGATGCGGTTTCTTTCGCCTGACCTTCCGATTGCTTTGCCTCTTTCTCATAATTGGAGGTGTCAACCTTGTGGGCGGAAAGAATCTCCTTGTTAGCCTCCGGATCTTTCAGCAACTCCTTCATCACGCCAAGCAGGTTTTCCACCTGGTCTGCCGCTATGCGGTAGAATCCGAATCGGCTTGGCTCCTTGCACTGGCGGAAGAAGTTTCTAAAGAAACTGTCCATCAAGTCACTGTTGCGGTCAAAACGCAGGAAGTCGGACGTGTTCTCCGCCTTGGCGGGAGCTCGCTTCGGTGTGCCGTCTCTGCTGAGTCCGGCGACGACGCTGATCTCGCCCGTCTTCTCGTCACGGACTACCAGCACGTCCTGTTCATCACTCTTTTTCTTTTGTACCATAATTGTAAATGTTTAATGGTGAATACTTTTGTTATTTGAATTTTTGGTGAATGCGAGTCATATAATGCTCCACATTCTCCTGATTGAAATTCTTCACGTTGTTCTTGATAAATTGATTCACGTCTTCCTCCGTGTAGTAGGTCTTCTGTCCCAGCCGCTTGTAAGGGAGCACTCCCAGGCTGCGGTAGCGTTGCAGGGAACGGGGAGAGATTTGAAACAGAAGACAGAGATCCTGGTTGTCGAGCAATCTCTCGTTGATGCAAGAGCATCCCTTGTCCTCTCCGCTTCGCTCATGTCTCAACATCAGCATGTCATAGATGCCGTCAATCTTCTTGTGCAGGTCATGCAGATATAATTCCAATCGTCTCAATGTTCCATCTTCCATACTCATGTCTCCTTGGCAATGGTTCGTTCCTCAATCAATTTCTGTACAGCGTTGATGCTGTATCTGCATTGTCCGCGCACCATGAAGTACTCGATGCTGTTGGTAGAGCGCAAGCGCTGCAGGGTTCGCTTGCTTATCCCAAGTATTCTTGCTGCATCACCTGTCTCTTATACACATCTGACGCTGCCGACGAAGGCTTAGGGGTAGATCTCGG
>ENA-OYYA01000024-OYYA01000024.1-human-gut-metagenome-genome-assembly--contig:-NODE-24-length-16282-cov-4.230418_pt1 | contig 16282 bp, 8 predicted proteins | sample MGYA00244060_ERZ653442 | MGnify/ENA primary metagenome ERZ653442 (study PRJEB26926, sample SAMN06165111) | human gut metagenome | biome: ENVO:00009003; feature: ENVO:2100002; material: ENVO:00002003... | reverse complement strand
CCTAAGCCTTCGTCGGCAGCGTCAGATGTGTATAAGAGACAGCGTGTGAGCATAGCGCGTGCCATATTGAAGAACCCGCCCATCCTTATACTCGACGAGGCCACCTCGGCTCTCGACACCGAGAGCGAGCGGCTGGTGCAGGACGCACTGGAGCGACTCATGAAGACGCGCACCACCATAGCCATTGCCCACCGTCTGTCGACCATAAAGAGTGCCGATGAAATCTACGTTATTCACGAAGGGCAGATAGTGGAGCGGGGCACGCACGACGAGCTGCTGCAAAAGGACGGCTACTACAAGAAGCTCAACGATATGCAGAGCCTGTAAACAATACAGCCTGAAACCGTGTCAGGAACACGCCATAAGCAAAAACAAGAAGCGGGGATATGTTTTTTGGCATATTCCCGCTTCTTGTAGCCCCACCGAGAATCGAACTCGGATCTACTCTTTAGGAGAGAGCTATTCTATCCATTGAACTATAAGGCCCTGAGCTTTTCGGGTGCAAAATTAATATAAAAAATGAAGAATGAAGAATGAAGAGTGAAGAATTGGATAAATATGGGGGCTTTTTTAATGTTTTTTATTCTTTTCCATGCCTTTGGCATCAATTCAGCGACTTTGATTTCTTGAGCGGCTACGCCAAGCTGCCAGGCAAAACAAGTGCATCATGGAATAATGCCAGTGGACAACTTGGACGGGTATTTTCAACTTCTTCACGCGCGCGGGCGGGCGGGAACGTTTAAAAATCGTGGTGACACGTGACACGTAAATTCCATAGGGTTCGAAAATACCTGTCCAACCCGTCCAACCTGTCCACAAAATAGGCTTGTCGGACATTTACGGACAATGTCGGACACAGAGAACTTAAAATTCCGTACCTTTGCACTGAATAAACAAGCATTATGAGTCCACCAATCGCCGTTTGCGTGACGTAAATCGGCGAATTAGAATCCTGAATCGCCGATTTGAGCGCGGCTAAGAGTCTTTTGCATGCCCTTTCCTGCTGTACACAAAATGCAGGATGGTGAAGTTCACGGGCATGGCGCAGCCCATTGCCAACACCGGTGCCACAAGGCGACCCGCGCCGAGGAAAGAGAAAAGATTGAAGAAAGCTATCTGCAGGGTGTAGTTCACGACATGGCTAAAGCCAAAGCCCGCCGCCTTCCTGACCGAAGCCTTGCTGCTGAAAGTGAAATAAGTGGTGAGATAAAAGTTGCATACAACGCTCACGATGTAGCCCGCGGTCATGCTGATGTTCAGCCCAAGATGCCCGCTGAGCACAAGCTGCATCAAAAAATATACCGCGTATTGGATTGCGGTGGCAATAAGCCCCACAATCACAAAACGCAGTATCTGTCGCTTTATCTCAGTGTTTAAGTAAAACTTCACACTCCTCACTGAACACTAAACACTTCACACTGAACACTTACTTCACGTACTCGGCAAAGTCGGTGAGCTTCATGTCGCCCTTGCGTGCCAGAGTGTCGTGGAAGGCGAATGCCGCCGGCAGACAGTGGTGTGTCTGACCGCCCTTTGCTATCTTCAGGTAATCCCACAGCAGCTGCTTGTAGTCAGGATGAGCACAGTTCTCGATGATGCACTGTGCGCGCTGCATAGGACTCTTGCCGCGGAGATCGGCAACACCCTGCTCGGTCACGATGATGTTCACGTCGTGCTCGGTGTGGTCGTGGTGGCTCACCATCGGCACAACAGAGCTGATTACACCGCCCTTGGCTGTTGAAGGACAAGTGAATATAGAAATGTATGCGTTGCGCTCAAAGTCGCCCGAGCCGCCGATACCGTTCATCATCTTCGTGCCGCTGATGTGTGTAGAGTTGGCGTTGCCGTAGATGTCCACCTCGATGGCGGTGTTGATGGCGATAACGCCCAGTCGGCGGATAAGCTCAGGAGAGTTTGACACCTCGCTCTGGCGCAGTGTCAGGTGGTTCTTAAAGTAGTCAATGTTGTCGTACACCTTCATCAGCGAGTCGTTGGTGACGGTGAGCGAGCAAGCCGAAGCATCGAGCACGCGGCCTTCGAGCATCATGTCCACCACTGCATCCTGAAGCACCTCGGTGAAGATGTTGAAGTTAGGAATGCTCGGGTCCTGGCTCAGTGCTGCGAGGATGGCGTTTGCCGTTGTGCCCACACCGCTCTGCAGCGGCAGGAACGACTGCGGGATTATGCCGCGCTTCATGTCGCTGAGCAGGAACGAAGCCACGTTGTGACCTATCTGAGTTGTCAGCGGGTCAAGGTCCTTAAAGGCACGTGCCTCGTCGGGGATATGGCACTCCACCACACCTACGATCTTCTTTGCGTCAATCTCAACGTAAGGCACACCGATGCGGTCGCTCACCTTTGTGATGGGGATAGCCTGACGGTATGGCGGGTCCTGCAGCTCATAGACATCGTGCAAATATTTTGCGTTGGCGCTGTGGAAGGTGTTGTGCTCCAGTATCACGTGCTTTGCCAGACGTGCGGCTGTGGGACTTATGCCTCCTGCCGATGTGAGGTAGGCGCGGCATGTGGTCTCACCCTCCTCAAGGTCGCACACCTCAAGTATAGCCCAGTCGACCTCGCCCATGAATCCATAGCGCAGCTCCTGCGCCATCTGGCTGAGGTGAATGTCGTTATATGCAATCTCGCCCATGTTTACATGCTTGCGGAAGTCAGGGTTGGTGGTGTAAGGCGCACGGTACTTGATAGCCTGTGCGTTTGCCATGTCACCGTCGGTGCTCTGACCGGTGGAAGCTCCAGTGAATATTCCTACCTGGAAAGGACGGCCTGCCTCGTGCTCTGCAGCAGCTATCTTGGCAAGCTCCTTGGTGGTTGCCTTGGCGGCTCCCGAGGGAGTGAATCCGCTAAGGGCGATGTTTTCTCCGTTCTTAATCATCGAAGCGGCTTCGACAGCCGAAATACGCTTGTATGCCATGTCTGTGATATTAATATAAAATATGTGATTAATAATTTTGGGTGCAAAGTTACACATTTTTTTCATAAAAACAATAAAAAAATCATCTTTTGTTTGGTAGATTGCTAAAAAAGTGTTACCTTTGCGCCGAAATTTTGAACTTCGAATGGAAACAGCAGAGTTATACAAGATTTATCAGACTCATCCTGTGATTACCACAGACAGCCGTGACTGCCCCGAAGGATCCATTTTCATAGCACTGAAAGGAGCATCGTTCAATGGCAACAAGTTTGCGCTGGAGGCACTGAGAAAAGGCTGCGCCTACGCAGTGGTTGACGAAGCTGAATATGCCACCGATAATCGCTGTATTCTGGTGGACGACTGTTTGGAGACATACAAGATGCTGGCGCGCCATCATCGCAGAATGTTCAACATTCCCGTTATCGGCATCACCGGCACCAACGGCAAGACGACAACCAAGGAGTTGGTTTCAGCCGTGCTCAGCGAAAAATACAACGTACTGTACACACAAGGAAATTTCAACAACGATGTCGGAGTTCCGAAGACTCTGTTCCGCATACGTCCCGAGCACGAGATTGCCGTGATTGAGATGGGAGCAAGCCACCCGGGCGACATAAAGACTCTGGTGGAGACGGTTGAGCCCGACTTCGGTCTGATAACCAATGTAGGACGCGCTCATCTGCTTGGCTTCGGCTCGTTTGAAGGAGTGATAAGGACAAAAGGCGAACTGTTCGACTATTTGCGCGGAAAGGCTGGCAGCGAGGTGTTCATCGATGCCGACAACCAATATCTTACAGGCATTGCCGATGGGTTGAAACTGATAAGATATGGCGTGAACAAGCAGGAAGGCTTAGATGTCAGGGGTGAGGTTATATCCTGTGCTCCGTTCCTGAAATTCCGCTGGAAGGGCAGCAATACAGAGTGGCACACGGTGCAGACCCATCTGATAGGCTCATATAACATATCGAATATGCTGGCAGCCATCACGATAGGACGACGGTTCGGTGTGAGCGAAGAGTCAATAAACAACGCACTTGCCAACTATAAGCCGTCGAACAACCGCTCGCAGCTGGAGGTGACAGAGCACAACAAGCTGATTGTCGATGCCTACAACGCCAACCCCACAAGCATGATGGCGGCACTTGCAAACTTCCGCGACATGGACGTAAGTCCCAAGATGGCAATCCTCGGCAGTATGGGCGAGCTTGGCAGCGTAAGCGGTGAAGAGCATCAGCGGATTGTCGATTTCATCGGTAAAACCGGCATAAACAGCATTTGGCTGGTGGGCGAAGAGTTTGAGAAAGCCCAGACACCGTTGCGCAAATTCCATGATGTGGAACAGGTGAAAGAAGCAATAAAGAAAGAACAGCCGCAAGGCTATTATATATTGATAAAAGGCAGCAACTCACAGAAGTTATATCAGCTTCCAGAGTGTCTTTAAGTCAAGAGAAGAAAGTTAATCGGGGTGTAGCGCAGTTGGTAGCGCACTACGTTCGGGACGTAGGGGTCGGCAGTTCGAGCCTGCTCACCCCGACTTTCTTTTTAATTACGAATTTGGAATTATGAATTACGAATTATTCTCGCTTCGCTGCGATTATAAATTATTCAGTTACGAATTACCTTTTATCGTAGCACAAACGAAACAATTCTAAATTTTATAATTCTTCATCGGCGTTAGCCGACAATTCGTAATTCATAATTCCAAATTCGTAATTAACATGAAGATTCGCGATATTGATTTAGGTCACCAGCCAGTATTTCTTGCTCCGATGGAGGACGTTACGGATATTGGTTTCCGTTTGCTCTGCAAGCGGTTCGGAGCATCTATGGTCTACACCGAGTTTGTGAGCGCCGAGGCTCTTGTACGCTCCATAAAGTCGACAGTGAGCAAGCTCACGATAAAGGATGAGGAGCGCCCCGTGGGCATACAGATCTACGGCAGGGACGTGGCGGCAATGGTAGAGGCGGCAAAGATAGTGGAGGAGGCGAAGCCCGATGTTATCGACCTTAATTTCGGATGCCCTGTAAAGAAAGTGGCAGGCAAGGGCGCAGGTGCAGGAATGCTGCAAAACATTCCGCTGATGCTGGAGATAACGCGTGAGGTGGTGAAAGCCGTAAAGCTGCCTGTGACAGTAAAGACCCGCCTGGGGTGGAACAGCGACAATCTGATAATCACTGAGCTGGCAGAGCAGCTTCAGGACTGCGGCATAGAGGCATTGACCATTCACGGGCGCACCCGTGCGCAGATGTACACAGGCGATGCCGACTGGACTCTTATCGGCGAGATAAAGCGCAACCCGAGAATACATATTCCAATAATTGGCAACGGCGACATAACCAGCCCTGAAGCCACCAAACGGGCTTTCGAGCAGTATGGCGTGGATGCCGTGATGATTGGCAGAGCCACGTTTGGCAGACCGTGGATATTCAAGGAAATACGTGACTACCTTGACGGCAGACAGCCCGATGAAACCATGGATTTTGCGTGGAAACTGAACGTCCTGTTAGAGCAGCTGCAGATAAACATTGACAGGATTGACGAGTATCGCGGCATCCTGCACACACGCCGCCATCTTGCCGCCACACCAATATTCAAGGGCATTCCCGACTTCCGGCAGACGCGCATAGCCATGCTGCGTGCCAACACAGCCGATGAATTGCGGGAGATTATGATGAGTGTAAAGAGATAGCACACCCTCTTTTTATGCTTCCTCACTTGACAGTCCCAGTTCCTTTATTTTCTGCTCAAACTCATTCCTGTCGCATAGGGCGGCATTGCGTATCTTCACACGATAATTATATATGGTGTGAACAGAGTAGTTAAGGAACTCCGCAATCTTGTTGCTGTCGTCAATGCCAAGACGTATGAGCGCAAAAATACGGATGGTGGTAGTGAGCCGCCCGTCTTTTGTCATTATACGCTCCTCGGGCGCAATAAGCGCGTTTAATTCGTCTACAAAGTTTGGAAACAGATGCGTGAAGGCAGCATCGAAGTTGGAATAGAGTTCTTCCAATTCCTTCTTTTTCATCTCAGTGGTGCGTGTGGCGTTATAAAGGTCGTCATACTGTTTTGCCTTCACCATTTTGTTCACGCGCTTTCTCTGTTCCTCAATCTTATCTATATACAGCGAGCACAGGCTGAGGAAACGCCCGATATATTCCTCCTTCACACGGTTCGACTCGTTGAGCTTCACATTGCTGAGCTTCAACTCTGTGTTCACATTCTGCAACTCATCATTGATGGTGCGCAGCTCATTACGGGTGCTGTGCAGATGCTTGCGCTGCCTGTTGACATACCACAGCAGCCCGATGAAAAGTATAAGCATAAGACTCACCACGACCACGGCAACGGTGAGCCACATGTTCTGCTCTCTGATTTTTGTCTGATAAGAAGTCTCTATCATCGATAGAATGGGCGAAATCTGCCCGCTTCTCACCTTGGTCTGAAACTGCGTTGCCGCGTCCCACGAATAGGTTATATAACTGTGCGCCCGCTTCACGTCACCTTCCTGAGCAAGTATGTTCGCCAAGGTCCACAGCGAAGCCTGGTCCATTATAGAGTTGCGTATATCGGTGATGGCACTTACAATGAGCCAGTATTTCACTTCCTCCTGATTTTGCAGCCGTGCATTTATGAGATACATGAAGAATGCAGCCGTTGCAAACTCGCGTGACCCCGGCTGCGCTCTGTCCACCCATTCCTTAAACAGCTTTAAAGCCCTCTCCGACTCTTCTTTCTCATAATAATAGAATCCTTTCCATTTGTAATAGACATCATCGGTCTTGTCTGCCACAAACTGCAGTGAATCAATCAGCCTACACTCCAGCGCCTTGTATTTCTTCTTTATCCAGTCAACATTGGTATAATATGACAGTTCATGATAAAGATGAATCCTCGCATTATAATATTCCAAACGTCCCTCCTTGGTGAGCACGCTTGCATCAATAAGATGCAACAGTTCCCGCGATTCATAATACATGCCCACGGTTGACAGCTGGAATGCCTGCCTTGCCAATATCTCGCCTTCAAGGTCCTTGCGTCCCATCCTCTGCGCATATTTCCGGCATTCATTAAGATAGTGCAGGGCTGAATCGTTCTGAAATGCCTGATAGCTGTAAAAAAGATGCTTGTTCAGGTCGTATCGCTCCTGGTCGGTCCTGGTATATCTGATATTTTCCTTAAAGGTGGTTATCGATTCATTATATTTTTGCACATATTGGTTATAATTCTCCACTTCATTATCGAGCACATTCATCAAAGAGTCGATATTATGTTTTGCAACGGTTTTTCCGGTAATACCTGCGTAAATAATTATGCATAATAATAGTTTTTTCATCATTCTTCATTCGTTAGTTTTCGGTTTTTTGCAAAGGTATATTATTTAGTGTGAAGTGTGAAGTGTTCAGTGTTTAGTTGGAGCTGTCAAGTCATTAAACTGAACACTCCACACTAAACACTGAACACTAATAAAAGCTTACGCGTTATATTCCTGCCAGCTCTTTATCTTTATGTCATCGAGCTTCATTGAGCAGAACGCCTCGATGAATGCCTTGGCAAGACGCACGTTGGTCATAAGAGGGATGTTGTGGTCGATGGCGCCGCGACGTATGCGGTAGCCGTTGGTAAGCTCACGCTTGGTCTGGTTTTTCGGCACATTGATAATCAGGTCGAACTTGTGGTCGGCAATCATATCCATCACCTTGTTGTCGCCCTCTTCGTCAGGCCAGCTTACCACTGTTGCATTCACGCCGTTCTCGCCGAGGAACTTTGCCGTGCCCTCGGTGGCAAAGATGGAGTAGCCCGACTGTGCCAGACGAGTGATAGGCTCCAGGAGGTCAACCTTGCCCTTCAGACCGCCCGACGACACGAGAATGTTCTTGCCGGGAATGTTGTAGCCTGTGGCAATCATGGCGTTGAGCAATGCCTCGCTGAAATCGTCGCCGAGACAGCCCACCTCGCCCGTTGACGACATGTCGACACCGAGAACAGGGTCGGCATTCTGCAGACGTGCAAACGAGAACTGCGATGCCTTCACGCCGATACGGTCGATGTCGAACTCGCTCTTGTCGGGACGCTCGTAAGGAGCATCGAGCATGATGCGGGTGGCTGTGTCGATGAAGTTGCGCTTCAATATCTTGCTCACGAACGGGAACGAGCGCGATGCACGCAGGTTGCACTCAATCACCTTGATGTCGCTGCCCTTGGCGAGATACTGTATGTTGAACGGACCGCTGATGTTGAGCTCCTTGGCAATGCGGCGCGAAATCTTCTTGATGCGGCGGATGGTGGAGAAGTAGATGTTTTGTGCGGGGAACACCATTGTGGCGTCGCCCGAGTGAACGCCGGCATACTCGATATGCTCGGAGATGGCATACTCTATCACCTCGCCCTTGTCGGCAACGGCGTCGAACTCAATCTCCTTGGTCTCCTGCATAAACTGCGACACCACCACGGGGAACTCCTTGCTCACCTCTGTTGCCATGGCGAGGAAGCGCTCCAGCTCGTCGTAGCTATAGCAGACGTTCATTGCGGCTCCGGAGAGCACATACGAAGGACGCACGAGCACAGGGAATCCCACCTGCTCAACAAACTCCTTGATGTCGTCGAAGGAAGTGAGGGCGCGCCATGCCGGCTGGTCAATGCCGAGACGGTCAAGCATTGCGGAGAACTTGTCGCGGTTCTCGGCACGGTCGATATCTGTCGGCGATGTTCCGAGGATAGGCACACCATAGTTGTGCAGACGCATGGCGAGATTGTTCGGTATCTGTCCTCCAACGCTCACCACCACGCCCTTGGGCTGTTCGAGGTCGATGATGTCGAGCACACGCTCCAATGACAGCTCGTCGAAATAGAGACGGTCGCACATGTCGTAGTCGGTAGACACCGTCTCGGGGTTGTAGTTGATCATTATAGACTTGTAGCCGAGCTTGCGGGCTGTGTTCACGGCGTTCACCGAGCACCAGTCGAACTCAACCGATGAGCCGATACGGTAAGCACCCGAGCCGAGCACCACCACCGACTTCTCGTTCTTGTAGAAATCAATGTCGGAGTCGCTCACGGCATAGGTCATATACAGATAGTTGGTAAGCTCAGGATGCTCGCTTGCCACAGTGTTGATGCGCTTAACGGCTGGCAGAATGCCACGGCTCTTGCGGTGGCGGCGCACCTGTGCATTCTCCTTCTCCATATTGCCCGACTGAGGTTTCAACACAAAGCGGCTAATCTGGAAGTCGGAGAATCCTGCTATCTTAGCCTCCTTCAGCAGAGCGTCGGGCAGCGAGTCGAGGCCGTTGTATTTCTGCAGCTCGTGCTTGATGTCAACGATATGCTTCAAACGCTCCAGGAACCACACGTCAATCTTGGTGAGCTCCTCGATGCGCTCCACAGTGTAGCCCTCCTCAAGAGCCTGCGCTATGGCAAAGATGCGGAGGTCGGTGGGGTTCTGCAGCTCATCGTCGAGATTGTCGAAGCGGGTGTTGTCATTGCCCACAAAGCCGTGCATGCCCTGTCCTATCATTCGCAGTCCCTTCTGAATCATCTCCTCAAACGAGCGGCCGATAGCCATAATCTCGCCCACCGACTTCATCGACGAGCCTATGAGGCGGCTCACTCCGGCAAACTTGGTGAGGTCCCAGCGTGGAATCTTGCAAATCATGTAGTCGAGTTGCGGAGCCACGTATGCCGAGTTTGGCGTTCCCATCTCTCCAATCTGGTCGAGAGTGTAGCCGAGGGCTATCTTGGCAGCCACGAAGGCGAGAGGATATCCTGTAGCCTTCGACGCCAATGCCGACGAGCGCGACAGACGGGCGTTAACCTCGATGATGCGGTAGTCGTTGGTAACGGCGTTGAATGCGAACTGGATGTTACACTCGCCCACGATTTCGAGATGGCGCACACAGTTGATAGAAATCTCCTGCAGCATCTTGACCTGCTCATCGGTGAGCGAGCAGGTGGGAGCCACCACGATACTCTCTCCCGTGTGTATTCCCAGAGGGTCGAAGTTCTCCATCGAAGCCACAGTGAAACAGTGGTCGTTGGCATCGCGGATAACCTCAAACTCTATCTCCTTCCATCCCTTCAGCGACTCCTCCACGAGAATCTGCGGAGCAAATGTGAACGCACTGCCGGCAAGCTCGCGGAAAGCCTCCTCGTCGCGGCAGATGCCCGAGCCGAGTCCGCCCAGGGCGTATGCCGAGCGGATCATCACAGGGAAGCCTATGCGATGGGCGGCAGCCAGCGCGTCGTCCATATTCTCCACAGCCTGACTCACGGGAGTCTTCAGCTCCTTCTCGTTGAGCTTGCGCACAAACAGGTCGCGGTCCTCGGTGTTCATAATAGCCTCAACTGACGTGCCCAGCACTTCCACGCCAAACTCCTTTAGTGTGCCGTTCTGATACAGCTCCGTTCCGCAGTTGAGGGCTGTCTGTCCTCCAAATGCCAGCAATATGCCGTCGGGACGCTCCTTGCGGATAATCTCAGTGACGAAGTGTGTGTTCACTGGAAGGAAATACACCTTGTCGGCAATACCTTCTGATGTCTGAATCGTGGCGATGTTCGGATTGACCAGCACAGATGATATCCCCTCGTCCCTCAGAGCCTTCAGCGCCTGTGAACCAGAGTAGTCAAACTCTCCTGCCTGTCCGATTTTCAGGGCACCCGAACCGAGTACGAGCACCTTTGTCAGTTTCTTTTTCATGATTCTCTTATGGATTGATGTTATTACTTTAAGAATATTCCGTGCAAAGTTACATCATTTTTTTGTAAATAACGCAACTTTGCACGGAATATTAATTTTTTTTGATAAGTGCAGACAAAAAATGCTCCACTTACCAGTATCCTATTCCAATGTAAACTTCAGTCTCTGCACATCGCGGCTGTTACCTCCGACCATCACTTCAAAGTCACCCGGCTCTGCCACATACTGCAGGTCGCTATTGTAGAACTTCAACATTTCAGCATCTATGGTGAACACCACATCGCGGTTCTCACCTGCTTTTAGCGATATTCGCTCAAAGCCTTTCAGCTCCTTCACCGGCCGCACCACTGAGGCATAGATATCGTGAATGTAGAGCTGCACCACCTCGTCGGCATCATACCTGCCGCTGTTTTTCACGTTTACAGTGAGGGTAAGTTTCCCGTCAGCACTCATTTTCGTTCCACTCAGACGGGGCTTGCCGTATTCAAATGTGGTGTATGACAGTCCGTAGCCGAAAGGATAGAGCGGGTCGTTGCGCACATCGATGTAGTTGCTCTGATACTTGCGGTACTCCTTTGCTCCCTCTGGCACGGGACGGCCGGTGTTGAGATGGTTATAATATATAGGTATCTGACCGAGAGCCTTTGGCATGGTCATTGTGAGGCGGCCCGAGGGACTCTTGTCGCCGAACAGCACGTCGCAGATGGCATCGCCGGTCTCAGAGCCTCCAAACCACACGTTGAGGATGGCGGGCACATTCTCTGCCTCCCACGACATGAGGGTGGGACGGCCCGAGAAGTTGAGCAGCACCACAGGCTTGCCTGTGGCAACGAGGGCGCGGAGCAGCTCCATCTGCACCTGAGGCAAGGATATGTCGGCGCGCGATGAGCTTTCGCCGCTCATCTCAGCCATCTCGCCCATGGCGCACACTATCACGTCGGCACCGGCTGCAATGCTGAGAGCCTCTGCCTTTGCCTTGGCATCGTCAACACGGGGGACGGGGCGGCCGAAGGTGGCTCCCTTCTGCGTATCCTCATCGGCGTAGATGTTGCAGCCCTGAGCGTAGAGCACCTGAGCCTTGCCCGCCACGGCGCGCTCCATAGCCTCCTTCAGTGTGGAATAAAGCTCGGGAGTGTCGCCCGTCGACCAGCATCCCACCATGTTCGTGCGGTTGTCGGCAAGCGGACCTATCAGCGCTATCTTGCCCTGCTTCCTCAGCGGCAGCAGCGGCGCAGCCGATTCTTCATTCTTCCCCTTTGATTCTTCATTCTTCATTCTACATTCTTCATTCTTAAGCAGCACAAAGGTCTCGGCAGCCATGTCGCGTGCCGCCTTGCGGTGCTCGGCGGTGTAGAGGTCGGTCTTCAGGCGCTTCGGCTCGCAGAAGCGGTAGGGGTCGTCAAACAGTCCGAGCTTGTATTTTGCCTCCAGCACACGGCGGCAGGCGAGGTCAATATCAGCCATTGTCACCCTGCCCTCGTCGAGCAGTTTCTTCAGCTGGGCGATAAAGGCGTTTGAGCACATGTCCATGTCGGTGCCAGCCTTCAATGCCATTTCGGAAGTTACTGACTGGTCGCCGAGACCGTGAACGATGGCTTCATTGATTGAACCGTAGTCGGTCACCACAAAACCGTCGTATTTCCATTCTTTGCGCAGCAGGTCGGTGAGCAGCCAGCGGTTGCAGGTGGCAGGAATGCCGTCAACAACATTAAACGATGACATAAACGAGCCTGCGCCTGCCTCGGCGGCAGCCTTGTAGGGAGGAAGATACTGGTTGTACATCCTCACGCGGCTCATGTCCACGGTGTTGTAGTCGCGCCCTGCCTCGGCGGCACCATACAGAGCGAAGTGCTTCACGCAAGCCATTGCGCTCTCCTTGCCGTAGTTGCCCTGATAGCCCCTTACGAGCGCCTCGCCGATGCGGCTGCCGAGGAACGGGTCTTCGCCGGCTCCCTCTGCCACGCGGCCCCAGCGCGGGTCGATGGCAATGTCAACCATCGGACTGTACACCCAGTTTATTCCCTGTGCCGTGGCTTCCTTGGCGGCTATGCGCGCTCCCTGCTCAATGGCAGCAATGTCCCATGAGCAAGCCTGCGCCAGCGGAATGGGGAACACGGTCTGGTTGCCGTGGATCACGTCCTGCCCTATGAGCAGCGGAATGCCCAGGCGGCTCTTCTTCACAGCAATGCGCTGCAATTCCCTGATTTTGTCCTGTCCCTTGACGTTGAGCACAGCGCCGAGCTTTCCCTCGGCGGTAAGCTGTGCCAGCGGACTGTTCATTACGGCTCCCGTGGTGATGTCGCCGCCGGGCAGAAGATTGAGCTGACCAATCTTCTCCTCCACGGTCATTTTCTGCATCAGCTGGTCAACATACTCGTTCATCGGCAGCTTTTGCGCAAATGCCGATGCCGCTGTCAGCGCAGCCACTGCAATGGTTGTGATTCTTTTCATATTGCTTTTGTTTTTAGTCGTTTAGTGCGCAAATATACTAATTTTCTTTTAACTTTACCAACTTCTTGCTGTTAAAAAAAAATAATAATAAAGTTGACAAGTTGACAAGTTGACGAGTTGACGAGTTAACAAGTAGACGAGTAAATGAGTGGACGAGTAGAGGAGTTGACAAGTGGACGTATTAGCTAACAACTTGTTAACTCGTCTACTTGTCAACTCGTCAACTTAATTACTATTTTAACGTAAACTTCACAGTCTGTGTAAGATTGTCGCTGGCATTGCCTATGCGCGCCTCGAAGTCGCCCGGCTCAGCCTTCCATGCACCCGTAGCCTCGTCGTAGAAGCTGAGGGCATCCTTGTTCACTGTGATGGCAACATCCTTTGTCTCGCCCGGCTGCAGATAGACCTTGCTGAAGCCCTTGAGCTCCTTGAGCGGACGGTCTACCGAAGCCTTCACGTCGCGTATGTAGAGCTGCACCACCTCGGCACCTGCAAGGCTGCCGGTGTTGGTGACGCTCACGGTGAATGTGATGTTGTCGCTGGCGGTCATCACCTTCTTGTCTGCCTTTGCGCCGCTGAGCTTGAATGTGGTGTAGCTCAAACCGTGGCCGAAGGCAAACATAGGACGCTGCTTGTTCTTGTCGGTCCAGCGGTAGCCCACGTAGATGCCTTCCTTGTATTCCTCGTCGATAATCTTGTTGTCGCCGTCTCTCCATGTGCCGGGATAGGTGCCGAGCGCATGGGCACCCACCTGATTGAGGTCAGCATACCAGGTGAATGGCAGTTTGCCCGAGGGATTTGCCTTGCCCGTGAGCACGTCGGCGATGGCGTTGCCGCTCTCCGAGCCGAGGAACCAGCCCTGCACGATGGCAGGCACCTTGTCTTTCCAGGGCAGCGAGATGGCGTTGCCCGAGATGCAAACAAAAACTAAGTTTTTGTTAACTTTCAGCAGTGCCTCCATCAGCTCGTTCTGGGCGTAGGGCATCTCCATGTTCTTGCGGTCGTGCCCCTCGCAGTCCTGATAGTCGCTCTTGTTCAGACCACCCACATATATAACATAGTCGGCACCCTTTGCCTTCTCCACAGCCTCGGCGATAAGCTCCTCCTTGGAACGGTCGTCCCTGAGGTCTCTGCCTACCACCACGCCGTTGTAGCTCTGATTGATGTCGCCCACATAGCCGCGGGCATAGTCGCAGGTGGCTCCGGCAGCCTTGCACACTGCCTCGATGCCTTCAAGCGGCAGCACCTCACGCTGCACCTTCAGCGAAGAAGAGCCTCCGCCCACGGTCATCATCTTTATGGCGTTCTCGCCAACCACAAGCACACGCTTGCCACCTGTCAGTGCCATGGGAAGAATGCCGTTCTTGTTCTGCAGCAATACGATACCCTCGTCGGCAACGGTTCGGGCTGTGGCATAGTGAGCCTCAGAACAGAGGAATCCCTGTGCGCGGTTGCGGTTCATCGTGGTGCGGTAGAACAGTCGCAGTATGCGGCGCACCTTGTCGTTGAGTTCCTTCTCAGTGTACTTGCCTTCCTTGATGAGCTTCTTGTAAGGCTCGGCAAGGTAATAGTTGTCGTAGGCGTTTGAGGCTCCCATGGTCAGTCCGTTGGTCCAAGAACCAAACTCCATGTCGAGCCCGTTGGTTATAGCCTCCTCGGTGTCGTGGCATCCGCCCCAGTCGCTCACCACCACTCCGTCAAATCCCCAGTTGCTCTTGAGAATCTTGTTTAGCATTGTGGCATTGTGGCAGTTGTGCTGGTTCTGATACAGGTTGTAGGCACCCATTACTCCCCATACACCGGCTTCCTGCACGGCAGCCTTGAATGCAGGGAGATAAATCTCGTGCAGCGCGCGATCGCTCACTGCCACGTTCACCTGATGACGGTATTCCTCGTCGTTGTTCAGGGCATAGTGCTTCACGCACGCCGACACGCCCTTCGACTGCATGCCTTTTATATAAGGAACTACCATGCGCGATGCAAGATAAGGGTCTTCGCCCATGTATTCAAAGTTGCGTCCGTTGAGCGGAGTGCGGTAGATGTTCACGCCGGGGCCCAGTATCATGTCCTTGCCGCGGTAGAGAGCCTCTTCGCCAAGAGCCTCGCCGTAGATGAGCGACATCTGCGGGTTCCACGTAGATGCAAGACAGGTGAGCGCGGGGAAAGCCACGCACGAGTCGTTGGTCTGTCCAGCCTGCTCCCACTCGTCCCAAAGCACGTCGGGACGCACTCCGTGTGGCCCGTCGTCGGTCCAGAAATCGGGGAATCCCAAACGTTTCACACCCGGTGATGAGAACTTGCTCTGTGCATGTATCACGGCTATCTTCTCGTCGAGCGTCATGCGCGACAGAGCGTCTTCTATTCTCTGCTCCACCGGCTTGGTCTCGTCGAGATACACCGGCAGAGTCTGCGCTTGTGCAGCCTGAGCAATAGTTACGCTCAAAATTGCAGCTGTCAGTATTTTCTTCATCTTTTCTCTATATATTACTTTGTACTTTATCTTAAGATACTTTGCCTTTTATCTTAAGATACTTTGTGGTTTATCTTAGGATACTTTATTCTTTCAATCCCAGACTCTTGATATATCCTTCCTGCTTCACGCAATTTGCAAACCTCGCGTTCCTCGCATACTCCATGAGCAGCGCCTTAGCCTTTTGCTGGTCGGGGCGTGCGGCACGGATGTCATTGAACGATGAGCGGTCTGCCTCCGAGAACTTCACAATCACGCTGTCCCACTCGGCAGGGCGCTTGATGCCCATCATGCACGAGTTGTCAATCTTCTTGTATGGCCAGAAGGTGTAGCCGATGTTGTTGTCCTTCATTACCTTCACGAAGTCAGCCTGCCATTGGTCGGTGTTGTGTCCTATCTCACCCATGTACATAGGCAGTCCAGTCTTGTTGCGGAAGTCGATGTAGTCCTTTATTGCCGGAGCGGTGGCATCGCCTCCGTAGCGGTGGCAGGTGTACATGATGTTGTTGTCAAACTTCCAGTCGCTGAACATGAAGAAGTCACTGTTCCAGCGTGCGCCGCCAAGGAGTATCACGTGGTTCTTATCCACCTCACGTATTGCCTTCACCGCACGCTTGTAGAGCGGCTCCAGCTTGGCGTTGAGCTCGTCCTTGTTCTCAAAGTAGTGGGCTATAGGCTCGTTCATCAGCTCATAGCCGAGAATCCTGTCTCTTTTACACATCTGACGCTGCC
>ENA-OYYA01000007-OYYA01000007.1-human-gut-metagenome-genome-assembly--contig:-NODE-7-length-20261-cov-4.300307_pt1 | contig 20261 bp, 17 predicted proteins | sample MGYA00244060_ERZ653442 | MGnify/ENA primary metagenome ERZ653442 (study PRJEB26926, sample SAMN06165111) | human gut metagenome | biome: ENVO:00009003; feature: ENVO:2100002; material: ENVO:00002003... | reverse complement strand
TGGCACAACGCTCCGTTCTACGACAACGTAAAGCCCGACGGACAGTAGGGGGAAATGAAGAATGAAGAGTGAAGAATGAAGAATTGCAAAATCTACGAAGTCAATCAAAGGCTATCAGCCCAATAAGCCCGATACTCGGCGCAGCAAATAATTATGAATTATGAATTATAAATTATGAATTATAAAAGGATATTACTTTTAGCGTCAATCGCCTTTTCTCTCAGCGCATCTGCCCAGGTGGCAAAGCCAATGGCAGACGTGAACGGCGTTAACGACGTGACCTTCGACAGTCTTGCCAAGGCGCAGACTGCAAGAATCGTGCCCGGCACATCGCGCCGCGGCAATAACCCCGTTTTGTTCCTGATTGGCAACAGCACCATGCGAAACGGCACGCTCGGAAACGGAAACAACGGACAGTGGGGATGGGGATACTTCGCCCACAAGTATTTCGACGACAAAAAGATTACCGTAGAGAACCAGGCGCTCGGCGGAATGAGCAGCCGAACGTTCTACACACGGCTGTGGGAGCCCATCCGACAGGCGATAAAGCCCGGCGACTGGGTGATAATCTCCATAGGCCACAACGACAACGGTCCCTACGACAGCGGCAGGGCGCGTGCCAGCATACCCGGCACGGGCAACGACACGCTAAACGTCACCATCAAGGAGACGGGAGTGAAGGAGACGGTCTACACCTACGGCGGCTACATGCGCATGTACATCAACGACGTGCGCCGCGCCGGAGGTCACCCCATCCTTATGTCGCTCACGCCGCGCGATGCCTACGACGACAACGGAAAGATTGTGCGCACCAGGCACACAGAGTGGCTCAAGACCGTGGCGCGCGAGGAGAACGTGCCTTTCGTCGACCTTTGCGAGCGCTCGGCGGCAAAGCTCGACAAATACGGCCGCTGGAAGGAGCAGTATCACTTCTTCACCGACCATATCCACACATCTAAGTTCGGAGCTGAGATGAACGCACGCTCGGCAGCCGAGGGACTGGCGGAAAGCACCGACCCGCAGCTGGCGCCGCTCCAGGCTATGATGCAGAACGTGGAGCCCGACCGCTACGACATCGACCGCAGCGACAACCGCCCCACGGTGTTCATCACAGGTGACAGCACCGTGAAGAACACCGACAGCGATGAGGACGGAATGTGGGGATGGGGAGCACTGGCTTCAACCATTTTCAACGAGAAAAAGATAAACGTGGTGAACGCCGCCAAGGCTGGACGCAGTCTCCGCTCGTATCTCAACGAGGGACGCTGGGACAAGGTGGTGAACAGCCTGCAAGCCGGCGACTATGTGCTGATAGAGTTCGGACACAACGACATCGGCAAGATTGACGAGCAGAAATACCGCGCCTGCATCGCAACTGCCGACGACACCTGCCACGTTTACTGTCTGAAGGACTTTAAGCCCATGAATGGAGCCAACGCCGAGTACGAGGTGGTCTACTCCTTCGGATGGTATCTCAGGAAATACATTCAGGATGTGCGGGAGCACGGCGCAACTCCCGTCATTGTGTCGCTCACTCCGCGCAACGAGTGGACCAATGGCAAGATTGAGCGCCGAAACGGCACCTACGGCAAGTGGTACCGCCAGATAGCCGAGGAGACAGGCACAGAGTTTGTGGACCTTCACAACCTCACAGCCGACTATCTCGACAAGAAGTGCGGCAGCAAGGAGAAGGCAATGAAATACTACAACCACGACCACACCCACACCTCGAAGCTCGGCGCTGCAACCAACGCCAAAAACGTGGCTAAGGGGCTGAAGAAGAACAAGAGCGGATTGGCGAAGTATTTGAAGTAAAGGGAAGTGAAATTTGCGGCAAACTCGCGCAGTTTGCCGCAAATGTCCAAACTTTCTCAGTTTTTATACACCTATATTTTGCCCACACCGGCGAATAAAGTACGATTCCACCGTCATTTGTACAGTTTTCGCCCTATGGTTACCATTATTTTTTGTAACTTTGCACCAAGAAATTAAATTCTTAGTTTATATTTCAATTTTTCTAGATTGGTTAGTTTAATGCAAGTTTAGTAGTTTTTTTATTTGTCTTATTCGCCAAACAGACATACTCCGTGAGGAGGGCAAAGAAAAGGCAAAAAGGAAGCCCGCTGTGCTGTGAAGCACGGCGGCTTTCCTTATTCACCTGTTCACTCCGGATACGGCGAAGCGAGGACTGGACAGATGCGTTGTCTTTTGATTTAAAAAAATATTGTAAAAAAACAGATTTTAATCTAACAGACCTTAAAATAAGAAGAATAATGCCTCTTTTTTCTTAATTAACACATAAAAATGCTGATTTTTCGGGAAATGTGATTAACTTTGCAGCCAAATTCATTCTATTAAAATCAGATATGAGAAAAATATTCATGTTGTCGGGCTTTATGGCTGGGGTGCTCATGTGTGTCACCTCATGTCTCAATACCGACGATAACGAGGTGACATTATACGAGGATGCCGCTGTTACTAACTTTTATATCTCATCGGCAGATGTGGAGTATCACACTCTTTCTTCCAAGGGTGAGGATTCCACATACATAAAGGCAAACACAGATGTGGCTAAGATAAAATTCTTGATTGACCAATATCAGGGAAAGATATACAACGTTGACTCGCTGCCATACGGCACCGACGCCAAGAAGCTGCTCTGCTCGTACAGCACGAAGAGTAACGGAACATTTGTGATGAAGACCCTGAAGAAAAACGAGGACGGCACCACCGCCAGCGGCGGCAGTGAGGACGATTACGTGTGGGCGTATGTCGCCACAACCGACTCCACTGACTTTTCTTATCCCAGAACGGCGAGGGTGTACGCCTACACCGATCATGAGGTGTATCGCGAGTACACCATCACGGTGAATGTGAAGAAAAGCAACGACGACAGCAAGGTGTGGGAGAGAAACGACGCTGCAGTGCTGCCAAAATGGATGACCACCGACGGAGCTGTGGGATATGGCGGCGAGATGGCTGCGATGGACGGCGGAAATGTGGTTTACACCAATGCCGGCGGCAGTGTGGAGACCAACAGCGCGGCAAACGTGCAGAAGCTGCTGGCAGTGAATCCGAGAGAGCTGTATGCTGTGAGCAATGACAACAAGCTTATAGTGAGCCGCGACCACGGTGCAACATGGATTGAGGATGCTGTGGAAGACCGCACGTTGCATCCGTCGGCTCCGCTGGCTGCAATATCGGCGGCGAGGACCGGTGTGAACGGTGTCTACCACACTGTGATGATTGCCGACCCGGGAAAAGACAACGGAATACTGGAAACATGGACCAAGACCAGCATTGGCAGCAGTGCCGACCGGTGGATATGCATTGAGGACGTCACATACAGCCTGACGGCGATGGAAAAGGTGACTATAGCTGCCGCAAACAGCGGAGAGTATTACGCCACGGGTAAAAAGGGCGAATATAAATATATATATGTGAGCCGCGACGGCGGATTGACATGGAAAAAGAATCCCGACTATGACTTGCCGGCAGGCATGAGTGGCGCGCAGTGGCTAAAACTGTATGCCACCAGTGATGGACAGCTTGTGGCTGTGTGCGACAAGGGCACATGGACGCTGAAGCTGTAAGCAGGGAATTGGAACGAAGCAGTGAGACGGAAACATGAAAAAGCCGTAAGCCGGGAAAACTGAAAACAAAGCAAAAATAATCCGGATGAAAAAAACAATTCTGCGCATAATAGCCGTGTTGCTGCCCGCCTTGGTGTGCAGCGTGAGCGTGGTGGCGCAGGACGAACCGGAATACCGTATGGAAATAGGAGCCGGCGGAGGTTTGCTCGGATATGTGGGCGACTACAACAGCAGCCTTACCGCAGACCTGCAGCCCATGGGCGAGGTCTTGGCACGATACAGGCTGAACCCGCGCATGGCTCTGCGCCTTGCCGTGATGTCTGGCAAGATAAAAGGCGACATGGACGGCACCGGCACATGGTACCCCGAGAGCGGAACGCTCGCCACGGGCGGCTTCGACCGCACACTGACGGATATAGGCTTGAGTTACGAGTATAATTTCCTGCCATACGGCACAGGAAGGGAATACCGTGGCGCAAAGCCATTTACTCCGTATATAACCCTTGGTCTGGGAGTGACCGTGGCAAGCGGCGGCAAGAGCGCCGCGGGCATGAACCTGCCGCTGGGCGTGGGAGTGAAATACAAGATTGCCAACAGGCTGAACCTCGGGGTGGAATGGGCGATGCACTTCTCCACCAGCGACGAGCTTGACGGCATGAAGGACCCTTATGGAATAAAGAGCAGCGGAGCGTTTAAGAACACCGACTGCTACCACGCATTGAAGGTAAGTCTGACTTATGACATCGCGCCGAAGTGCAAGACCTGTAACAAGGACGACTGGTGAACGGCTTAAGAAAAAAAAAAATAATAAATCATATAATATATATTAAGGTATATGGCAGAGACATTGGACATGGAGCGTATTCCACAACATATAGCCATAATCATGGATGGCAACGGCCGCTGGGCAATGGAGAGAGGGCAGCACCGCAGCTTTGGGCACAAGGCGGGAGTGGATGCCGTGAGATGCATCACGTCGGAGTGTACAAGGCTCGGAGTGAAGTTTCTCACACTCTACACTTTCTCCACCGAAAACTGGAACCGCCCTGCCGACGAGGTGGTGGCGCTGATGGGTCTGGTGCTCACATCACTCGAGGACGAGATATTCATGAAGAACAACGTGAGGTTCAGAGTGATTGGCGACCGTTCGCGACTGCCAGTGGAGGTGCAACAGAAACTGCTTGCCACCGAGGAGCACACTGCTGCCAACGATGCCATGACTATGGTGGTGGCGCTGAGCTACTCGTCGAAGTGGGAGATTACCGATGCAGTGAAGCGCATTGCCGCCGACGCCGCCTGTGGAAAGATTAAGCCAGAGGAAGTGGATGAGGAGTTTATCTCACAAAGGCTGCAGACCAGTTTCATGCCCGACCCCGACCTGCTGATACGCACCGGCGGCGAGCTGCGCATAAGCAACTACCTGCTGTGGCAGATTGCTTACTCGGAGCTGTATTTCTGCGACACCTATTGGCCCGACTTCAATGAAGAGGCACTGCACAAAGCCATTGCCGACTATCAGAGCCGCCAGCGGCGCTTTGGAAAAACCGAGGCTCAAGTGGAAAATCAAAACAACAAGACAACAAAATAACGATGATAAAAATAAATAAGGTATTAGCGGCTATTGTGATGGCATGCGGACTGGCTGTCAGCGTCAGCGCCCAGGAAAAGATTGTCAATCCCGACATTTCGTATGCCGGAACACCACGCACGCTCACTGTCGGCGGTCTTGCCGTGAAGGGTGTGGAAGGATATGAGGATTATGTGCTCACAGGATTGTCGGGCATATCTGTGGGACAGCAGATTACTGTGCCGGGAACGGAGGTGACCAATGCGGTGAAACGTTATTGGCGCCACGGACTGTTCTCAAAGGTCACAATCACCGCCGACTCCATCGTGGGCGACAAGATATACCTGTGCTTCAACCTCGCCCTGCGCCCCAGGGTGAGCACCCTTAACTTCACCGGACTGAAGAAGAGCGAGCGTGAGGACATGGAGGCAAAATTAGGACTGATAAAAGGCAGTCAGATTACTCCCAACATGATTGACCGCGCCAAGATTCTGGCAAAAAAATACTTCGATGAGAAGGGTTACAAGAATGCTGAGATAAACATCACGCAGCGCGACGACCCGTCGGGCAAGAATCAGGTGATACTTGATGTGGATATCGACAAGCACGACAAGATGAAGGTGCGCAATATCATCATCGAGGGCAACAAGTATCTCAGTGACGCGAAAATCAAGGGCGGACTCTTCAAGAAGGGTGCCTTTGCAAAGACGCATGAAGCGGGAAAACTTGGCTCGTTTCTCAAGGCAAAGAAGTTCACCAACGAACGTTACGAGACCGACAAGAAAAACCTGATAGAGAAGTACAACGAACTGGGCTACCGCGATGCTGTGATATTGGAAGACAGTGTGTGGAACTTCGACCAGAACCATGTTAACATCTATCTGAAGGTGGACGAGGGTGAGCGCTATTATCTGCGCAACGTCACTTGGGTGGGCAACACTGTGGTCACCACCGATTATCTCAATGCCCTGCTCGGAATGAAAAAGGGCGACGTGTACAACCAGAAACAGCTTACCAAGCGCCTGAAAGAAGACGATGACGCTGTGGGCAACTATTATTGGAACAACGGTTATCTGTTCTATAACCTCGACCCCGTGGAAGTGAATGTCGTGGGAGACTCCATCGACTTGGAAATGCGAATAGAAGAGGGACAGCAGGCTCATCTGAGCCATGTGCGAATCTACGGCAACGACCGTCTGTATGAGGACATCGTGCGCCGTGAGCTGCGCACAAAGCCGGGCGACCTCTTCTCAAGAGATGCTTTGATGCGCTCGGTGCGTGACATTGCCTCAATGGGATTCTTCGACCCCGAGACAATTAAGCCAGACGTAAAACCAAACTATGTGGACGGCACCGTGGACATCAACTATGAGCTGGAGCAGAAATCCAACGACCAGGTGGAGTTCTCGCTTGGCTGGGGACAGACTGGTGTGATAGGAAAAATAGCTTTGAAGCTGAACAACTTCTCCATGCGCAACCTCTTTGGCAAAAACGATATGCACCGTGGCATCATGCCTATCGGCGACGGCGAGCAGCTGGCGCTAAGCGCGCAGACCAACGGTACCTACTACCAGAGCTATAACATCAGCTATGCCGCTCCATGGTTTGGAGGCAAACGCCCGAATGCGTTCAACGTGAGCCTGTTCTACTCAAAGCAGACTGATGTGAACAGCAATTACTACAACAGCAGTTATATGAACAGCATCTATAACTATTGGGGAGGCATGGGCAGCGTGAACGGATATTATCCTAACTATGATAATTTCCTTGACGACGACAAGTTTGTACAGATGATAGGAGCATCCATAGGATTCGGCAAGCGTCTGCGCTGGCCTGACGACTACTTCCAGTTGTCAGCAGCTCTGTCTTACACCAGATACATGCTGCGCGACTGGCGTTACTTCCTTATCTCCAACGGTAACTGCAACAACATCAACCTGAGCCTCACACTGGCACGTACAAGTACCGACAACCAGCTGTTCCCACGCACGGGTTCGGAGTTTGTGGCTTCGGTGACACTCACTCCGCCGTGGTCGCTCATGAACAATAAGGACTACAAGAATCTTGCCACCAACTCGCAGTCGGCAAACTTTGAGAATGAGCAGCAGGAGAAATACCGCTGGATAGAGTACCACAAGTGGAAGATGAAGTTCAAGTCGTACACGGCTCTCACCAACTCGCAGAAGTGTTTTGTGCTGATGACCCGTGTGGAACTGGGTATCCTCGGTTCGTACAACAAGTATAACAAGTCGCCGTTTGAGACATTCTATGTGGGCGGCGACGGCATGACAGGATATTCGTCAAGCTACGCTCAGGAGACAATCGGACTGCGCGGTTACGAGAACGGCGCGCTCACTCCAAGCTATTATCAGCCGGGATATGCCTACGACCGTTTCTCGCTGGAACTCCGCTATCCGTTCATGCTCGGCAACACCACCATCTACGGACTCGGATTCTGTGAAGCTGGTAATGCCTGGTACAACACCAAGGACTTCAATCCATTCGACATGAAGCGCTCAGCAGGCTTGGGTGTGCGTATCTTCCTGCCGATGGTCGGTCTGATGGGTATCGACTGGGCTTACGGTTTCGACCGTGCCGGCTCCAATAACGCCCGTGGTGGCAGCAACTTCCACTTCATCCTCGGACAGGAGTTTTAGGAGTGTTGAGTGTGCAGTGTTGAGTGTTTAATAAGATAGCGATTAGCCCAATAGGGCAAATATAGCAAATAGGTCCAATAGACCCATAAGCCCAATAAGCCCCATAAAACCCAATAAAAAAGTCAATTATGAAAAAGATTTTTATGATTATGATGATGGCGGTGTTTACCGTCACGGCGCAGGCTCAGAAGTTTGCCCTCATCGACATGGATTATATTTTGAAGAACATACCTGCGTATGAGCGTGCCAATGAGCAGCTCAGCCAGGTGTCGAAGAAATGGCAGGCTGAGGTGGAGGCTCTCACCACCGAGGCGCAGACCATGTATAAGAACTATCAGAACGAGGTGGTGTTTCTCTCAAAGGAGCAGAAGCAGGCACGTCAGGATGCGATAATGGAGAAAGAGAAACAGGCAGCCGAACTGAAGCGCAAATACTTCGGTCCCGACGGTGAGCTGTTCAAGAAACGCACGGCGCTGATGACTCCCATTCAGGACGAGATATACAATGCAGTGCGTGACATTTCCGACCTGCGCGGCTATCAGCTTGTGCTCGACCGTGCCAGCAACTCGGGCATAATCTTCGGCAGCCCGAAGGTGGACATAAGCAATGAGGTGCTGCAGAAGTTGGGATACTCGGCAAATTAAATGAAGAGTGAAGAATCAAAATGTATCCTACCCCTCATACAATTCTTACTACTCTTACATCTCCTACCCCTCTTATTAAAGAACAATTAATATTAATAACAATAAAAAAACTAAACGACAATGAAAAAGGTAATTTTGATGCTTCTGATGTTCACACCACTTTGTATGATGGCACAGAAGTTCGGACACGTAAATTCGCAGGAAGTAATTCAGGCAATGCCGGAGTACACTCAGGCACGTACTGAGATTGAGAATCTTGCAAAGCAGTATGATGCTGACCTGAAGAGCATGCAGGACGAGTTGCAGAAGAAGAGCGAGGAGTATGAGAAGAACGAGAAGACTCTGCCCGACAACGTAAAGCAGCGCAAGCAGCAGGAGTTGCAGGAGATGTATCAGAAGATACAGCAGAGCTATCAGGACAACCAGCAGGCTCTTGCAAAGACTCAGCAGGAGAAGATGCAGGCAATCACCACCAAGGTGATCGATGCCATCAAGGCTGTAGGTCAGGCAGGCGGCTATGTGTATGTGATGGACACCGCTGCAGGCATTCCTTACATCAGCACTACGCTCAGCACCGATGTTACTGCACAGGTAAAGTCTAAACTCGGTTTGAAATAATGAACATCTTGATTAAGCAAGAGCAAAGAGGGCTTGCTCGCTATGCCGGGCGTGAAAAATGTCGGATGGCATTCAAGCATTTACTTGCGATAATATTTTCGGTAGTCTCGCTTTGCGCTTCGGCGCAAAGCGGGATTACGGCTACTGTCAAGTTCGGCTTTCTGAGCTATGAGCAGGCGTTGAAGTCAATGCCCGACTATGCCGTGACATTGTCGCAGATAGCCAAGCTGAAAGACAAGTACGACGAGGAGGCAAAGCGCGTAGAGACCGACTTCAACGCGAAGTATGAGGACTTTCTCGACACTCAGGCAGATATGCCGAAGTCTATTCTGGAGAAACGCCAGAGCGAGCTTCAGGAACTGCTCAACAAGAACATCGAGTTCAAGGCTGAGAGCCGCCGGCTGCTTGCACAGGCTGAGAAGGATGCGTTTGCCCCGCTGCACGAGAAGTTGCAGCGTGCGCTGAAGGTTATCGGCGAGCAGGACGGCTATGCCTTTATCATCAACACCGACAACAATGCCTGTCCGTTTATCAATCCGGCACAGGGAACTGATGTGACACAGACGGTGGTCAGACTTTTGCAGAAACTGTAGTATTATGCACCTTCCTACACAGCCGGGACCAATTGGCGTATTCGACTCTGGGTATGGCGGACTGACCATACTTAACGGCATACGTAAACTTATGCCGCAATATGACTTTATGTATCTTGGCGACAATGCCCGCGCGCCCTACGGGGCACGGTCGTTCGATGTGGTGTATGAGTTCACGCGCCAGGCTGTGGAGCGACTGTTTGCGCTGGGCTGTCACTTGGTGATACTTGGCTGCAACACCGCATCGGCAAAGGCGCTGCGCACCATTCAGCAGAACGACCTGCCGCTGCTCGACCCCCAACGCCGTGTATTAGGCATCATCCGCCCTACGGCAGAGGTGATAGGCAGCATAACCAGGAAGCGCCATGTGGGAATATTCGCCACCGAGGGGACAATCAAAAGCGAGAGCTATAAGCTGGAGATACAAAAACTCTTTCCCGACATACAGGTCACGGGAGTGGCATGCCCGTTCTGGGTGCCGTTGGTGGAATACAATGAGGCAGACAGTCCGGGAGCCGACTACTTTGTGAAGAAACGCGTTGACCAGCTCATGGCGCTCGACAGCGAGATTGACACCATTATCCTCGGCTGCACCCACTATCCTATCTTGCTGCCGAAAATAAGGAAATACGTTCCGCAAGACATAACGATAGTGCCGCAGGGCGATTATGTGGCAGGCAGCTTGAAGCAATACTTTGAACGCCATCCCGACATGGAGGCAAAATGCACCAAAGGCGGACGGGTGCATTATCTCACCACCGAGAACCCCGACAAGTTCCGCGAGTCGGCACAGCAGTTTCTCCACGAGCATGTGGATGTGGAGAACATCGTGCTGTGATTAAAATGAAGAATAAAAAATTATGCAAGAGACAAGACAAAACAAGATAGCCCGCATGTTCCAGAAGGAGCTGAGCCTCATATTCCAGCAGCAGACGCGGGCAATGCACGGGGTGATGGTCAGCGTCACCCGCGTGAAGGTGTCGCCCGACCTCGGAGTATGCACCGCATATCTCAGCGTGTTCCCGAGCGAAAAGGGTGAGGAGATATTGAAGAACGTCAATGCAAATGCAAAGACGATACGTTTTGAACTGGGCAGCCGTGTGCGCCATCAGGTGCGCATCATCCCCGAACTGCGTTTCTTCATCGACGACTCGCTTGATTACATCGACCGTATTGACGAACTGCTTAAACAGTAAAGTAATAAAAACAAAAAGATGTCCTTTCCGTTTTTTATAGCCCGACGCTATCTGTTCTCCAAAAAGAGTACCAACGCCATAAACGTAATCAGCGGCATCAGTGTGGTGGGAGTGGCTGTTGCCACCATGGCACTGGTGGTGACGCTCAGCGTGTTTAACGGTTTTCACGACCTCGTTGCAGGACTGTTTACCAACTTCGACCCGCAAATCAAGGTGTTGCCGGTAAAGGGAAAGACCGTGGCTGCCGACGACCCCGTTCTCACCGAGATACGCCGCCTGCCGCAGGTGGCTGTTGCCACCGAGACGCTCGAAGACCAGGCGCTTGTGGTGTATGAGGGGCGTCAGGCAATGGTAAAGGTGAAGGGCGTTGACGAGAATTTCGACTCGCTCACCCATATCCGCGAGATTCTTGTGGGCAACGGCGAATATTGCCTAAAGGTTGCCGACCTCTATTACGGCATAATCGGCATACGCCTTGCCGATGCGCTCGGCACGGGCTATAGCTTCAAGGAGCCTCTCAAGGTGTATGCTCCGCGGCGTGAGGGACAGCTCGACATGATGAATCCCGAGGACGGCTTCATTGAGGACGAGCTTCTGTCGCCAGGCGTGCTTTTCAGCGTGCAGCAGGCAAAATACGACAAGAACTATATCATCACCGACATAGCCTTCGCCCGCCGCATGTTTGAGCAGCAGGGCATGCTGTCGTCGCTGGAGCTGAGACTGAAGCCCGGCAGCGACTTCGACGCGGTAAAGGAGCGGATGCGCGAGATTGCCGGCGACAAGTTCCGTGTGCTCGACCGCTTTGAGCAGCAGGAGGACACCTTTCGCATAATGAAAATCGAGAAGTTCATGGCATACATCTTCCTCACGTTCATTCTCATCGTGGCATGCTTCAACATCATCAGCAGTCTGTCGATGCTTATGATCGACAAGAAGAACGATGTGGTGACGCTCCGCAACCTCGGAGCGAGCGACAGCCAGATGACCTCCATCTTCATGTACGAGGGGCGTATGATTTCCGTCTTCGGTGCCATTCTTGGCATTGGTCTCGGTCTTCTGCTCTGCTGGCTTCAGCAGCAGTACGGCATTGTGGGTCTCGGCTCTTCGTCGGGCTCGTTCATCGTCGATGCCTATCCAGTGAGCGTTCATCCCGAGGACATCATCGTGATTTTCATCACCGTAATCCTCGTCGGCTTCGTGGCAGTGTGGTATCCCGTGCGCTACTTTGCGCGGCGGATAATGGGATAATAAAAAATGGAAACAGACAAGTGTATTGAGATATTGGAGCAGGCTGGCGTTAAGCCTACATCAGTGAGAATACTGGTGTATAAAGCCATTATGGAGATGGAGGAGTCGTTCAGCCTTGCCGACCTGGAGATGAAGCTGCTCAGTGCCGACAGGTCGAGCATCTTCCGTGCGATCACTCTCTTCAGTCAGCATCATCTCATACACTCGTTTGAGGACGGCAGCGGCTCACTGAAATACTGCATGTGCCACAACCACGGTCATTGCCGCCCTGACGAGTGGCACTGCCATTTCTACTGCGAGAAATGCAAGAAGACCTATTGTCTGGAAGACGACGCCATACCTCTCGTGTCACTGCCCGAGGGCTTTGTTGCCCATCAGCTGAACTACATCATAAAAGGAGTGTGCCGTAATTGCTCAAAGCAGCGGCTGTGAATCGGCGAAATAGAGTTACCAATCGCCGATTTAGCACAGCCAATCGCCGAATTAGAATCCTAAATCGCCGAAATAAATTTCTATAAGATATAAAACATTCTACCGAAATCTTTTCGCGAAAAAAATTTTGGTAGAAGCGTAAAACCTTAAAGAAAGGTTTGGCTATTAAGTTTTTTATTGCGTAATTTACGTAACGTAAAAAGCGCAATGGAATTATTCACGATTACTGCTCAAATTGCAGTAGTACTAACATAAAAATCAAATTTAAAGTTTTTTATGTGTCTGCACTTTGGTATATTTAGAAAAATTTATTAATTTTGCAGTTGCACGATTAGCCACGTCTGTGTGGTGGACCGGGCATACATAATGGTAAAGGACGTTTACGAACGTTATCTTCCACTGTCAAATCTCGCAAGTTTGATCCCAGGAAGTTAATGCAACGGAGCGTCCACGTAGACTGTATTGTATTTTGCGTGCGAAAATGAAAGTTTTTGCATACATTAATATATATGGTATGGCGTGGGCTAATCGCGTTGCTTATCCTTGGGAGAGGCAATGCGAGAGCCTGGCAGTGGGGTAAGCAGAAGTAGATAACCCCACGTCTTCTCTTTTTAATTGAATTTATTGCCGACTTTTGGGTGTTGCAGGCATACAGAATAGCATCATGATAGATATTGGTGTGATTATACGTGAAAAACTGAAAGAGCGCGGCAAACCTGTTGTGTGGTTTGCCCGTCAACTATCATGTAGCCGTACTAATGTATATAAAATTTTCGACAAATGTTCAATCGATACAAATGAGCTGATGCGAATTTCCAAAATTTTGGATTACGATTTTTTCAAATTATATAGTGCCGAAATGGATGAAAATATTGTGAATGGCATGGAAAAGTAATGATTGTGTCCCCGGATTGTTTACATGTAAGCAATCTGCTTACATAACTTTTGTGAATAAAATGATAAAAATGCTTAACTTTGTGCGCAGATTACAAGAATAACAATCAAGAGGAATGCAGATACGCTTTTAAAGGGAGTAAGTGAAAACATTTAAGTAATAACAGCTACAATGAAAAATGTACAAACTTTTCGTATGAAAAAGACAAAGTAGCCCGTAAATATTATTTAATAACAGTAAATCAATTTACTTAATCAAAGGAAAGTATGATAAAAAGGTTTTTTTTCGCAGTCATTGCAATAACTTGCATGTTTTGCTCAAAGGCATATTGCCAAAACAATGGTTTTGAATATGGGGTGTTTAAACATCTTGGCGTAGGAGTAAGCGCATCTACGACAGGTATAGGTGTTGATGTGTCAACAGATCTTACAAAATTTTTCGGTTTAAGAGGCGGTATCTCTATCATGCCGTCATTCAATTTCAATACAGATTTGGATGTTGAGTACAACATGGATGGAGCCCCAGCCATAGAAGATAATATCAGTGCGAAAGGCTCACTCAAGCGCACCACAGGAGAGCTGTTGCTGGATTTCTATCCATTGGGCAGTGGAATATTCCTTACAGGTGGATTCTCCTTTGGCGGTGATCAAATTATCAAGATAACCGCCCACAGCGACAAAATCCAGCAAATGGGACAATCCGGTGCTATTGTCATGATAGATAACTATCAGCTGCCTGTAGATAAAAACGGTGATGTTAACGGCGAGATTCGTGTCAGCAAGTTCCGTCCATATCTCGGCATAGGCTTCGGAGGGCGTGCTGTACCCAAAAATAGGCTTGCATTCCGCACTGAGTTTGGCGTTCAGTTTCATGGACATCCCAAAGTGACAGCAAACGGAAAAGATGTGTTGGAAATGATAGGTAATGATGCCGATGACGATTTCTCTGAGGTTGTTGACAAACTCACTGTTTATCCTGTTATTAAACTGCGTCTTTCAGGAAGAATCTTTTAACATCGCATAAAAATGAAAAAAATGAAAAATGTCGCTTCTGTTCTTGTTATTGTTTTTTTAGCGTCTATGACATACGCTAAGGTCAACAACAAGAAAAACAAAAAGGTCGAAAAAAACGTTGAAATGGTGGTTAATGTCGACTCCACAAATACCTCCATGGTAAATGATACAATACCGGATGATACCATTTTGATAGAAATAAATAAAGACAGGACGGACACCATATACTACGATAAGTCATGGAGAGTGATTGGCAATAAGACTTTTGCCACGTATTATAGACTTGCTCTGTATCCTGCAGACAGTCTTGCTCCCAAATATTTCAGAACATATTTCCTAAATGGCAATATTCAAAGTGAAGGAAACTTTATTAAGTTAGGAGAAAAGACAGATGCCACAAGTGTTTTTGACGGCCAGGTGGACTATTATTACAATAATGGTTCCCTCCAACGTAGGATGTTCTTCTCGGACGGCAAGTCCAACGGTGAGTTGACGGATTATTATGAGAATGGCAATATTAAAGAGCATATTGTTATGAAAGACGGCAAACGTAATGGCATTCATTCATCATTCACTGAAGATGGTATTGTGTGTCGTATGCAGGAATATGTCGACTCCCAACCAGCCAATTACTATATTGTTGTTGACAAAGATGGCAACTACTCAAAATATGATGCCTCAACCTCAACTCCTTTACTTGAGACTCCGGAAGTATCAGAATGTAAGACAGAATACAAGAATGGAGCAGCATGGCCTTACTACAACAAGAATGGTCTTATAATAGGAGTAAGTAATTCAAATATTAAGGACAACATTGGAAAATTTCGGGAAATAAGCGTCTTTCTTGTCAACAAGAGTATGATAAACGTAGATGTGGACCCTATGCAGATTGAAGTCTATTCAATGAAAAATGGCAAGCGTACAGATTTTAAGATAATGGATGCCGATGAATATGACCAAAAGGTCTACAAAAAGCAAATGAAGAATAAAAAACGCTCACTGAAGAAAAAAGCAGTGGTAGAGATAGAGCGTGAGAACAATATAAGCGAGAATCTTGGTGCGTCTGTCTTTGATGCGGGAACATCCCATACATTGAAGTCATTTCAGGAAAATATTATCAAGCAGACAACACTGATTTCTGGCAACAGGATGAAATACACAGAGCGTGAGCACGATGATCTTGGTTATCTTGAGCGTACTACAGTACATCCAGGAGAAATGGTTGCAGGATTCCTCTTCACTGACGATAAGAAAGTAGATGACTTATATGTTAAGGTAACTATAAGCGGAATTGAATACCTGTATGAGTGGAAAAGCAAAAAGTAATACTACTTTTACCGTTTCCCTAAAAAAATCTAAGTATAACATACTAAAAAATGATGAGAATGAAAAAAAGATTAACTTTTCTGTTTTCGTTTTTTTTGAGCGTAAACAGTCTTTGGGCACAACAGTTCCAAAGTGGTGATTTAAAGTATAATATTATCAGCAGTGGTGAGAGCGGTAATGCTGTGGAAGTGCTCAGTGATTATGAGAATTATGTGAATTTAACAGAGGTTGTTATTCCATCAACTGTTGCTTATGATGGAGTAGAATATACTGTGACAACTATAGGAAAAAATGCATTCCATGGCTGTAATCTAACCTCTGTAACAATTCCCAATAGTGTTACAACTATAGGAGAAGATGCTTTTATGTATACAAATCTTATTTCTGTAACAATTCCAAACAGCGTAAGTATTATTGATGACGGAGCATTTTGTGGTTGTGATAGCCTTCGCGCATTCACAATCCCAGAAAGTGTTACGTCTATTGGAGACTTGGCCTTTGGATTTTGTGAGAATTTAATTTCAATTGAAATTCCTGGAAATGTAAAAAATATTGGGTATCAAGCTTTTTCTTGCTGTACAGGTCTGACCTCGATCGTTATTCATGATGGTGTGCAATATATTAGCTATGAAGTTTTTCATGGTTGCTCAAATTTAACTTCAATTTTTATTCCTGCAAGTGTAAAAGGTATTGGATATAGTGCTTTTGGTGATTGCCCGAAAATCAAATCAATAATAGTAGATAGTAAAAATCCTGTTTATGATAGTCGTGAAAACTGTAATGCAATTATCCTAACAGAATATAACATGTTAATACAAGGATGCGGAAATTCATTTATACCAGATGGTGTGAAATCTCTTAATTTTGGAGCGTTTTCGGGCTGTACTGATCTTACTTCAATTACAATTCCCCAAAGTGTAATTGAAATTGACGATTGGGTCTTTGCGGGTTCTGGCCTTACTTCAATTACAATTCCAAATAGCGTGAAAGGAATTGGTGTATATGCATTTGCTTACTGTTCAGACCTTACCTCTATTACTCTTCCAAATAAGATCAAGGAAATAAAAAGTCATATGTTTGAGGACAGCTCCAGTCTTTTATCTATTACAATTCCTGAAGGTGTGACTTATATTGGTGAGCAGTCTTTTAAGAAATGCAGTAGTTTAGCTTCAATAGATATCCCAGCAAGCGTTACAAGCATTTGGTCAGAAGCTTTTGATGGTTGTAGTAGCCTAACATCAATAGATATTCCTTCGAGTGTGACAAGTATTGATCGTGGCGCGTTTCGAGACTGTAGTAGTTTAAGCTACATCAAAATTCCGGATGGCATAACAGCAATTGAAGATGATACTTTTGCCGACTGTAGTTCGCTTAAATCAATTGTTTTCCCAAAAAGTTTGACAGAAATAAATGGAGCTTTCGGATACTATACTACAGGTCTTATTTCAATATTTTGTAAATCCAATATTCCTCCTATCATGTGTGATTATACTCCTGAAATATGGAAATCATGCACCATATACGTTCCTGTCGGTTGTGTTGATGCTTATAAGTCAGACGAAGCTTGGGGAAATTTTGCAAAAATTGTTGGTGTTAATTATGAAGTGAGTTTCAATATCATTTCTGACATGGAAAATACGGTTGAAGTGACTCGTAATGAAACTGGTGAATATGCGGGTGACATTGTAATCCCGAATCAAATTGTTTATAATGATAAGACATATACTGTAACAACAGTTGCATCAGATGCTTTCAGCGGATGCCCGAACATAACCACTGTGACTATTGGCAGTACAAAAACAACCAATGAAAGCAATGTGACAAACAATCCGTCTGCAGCAAGGACAAGAGCTGTGGGGAATGCAGGTATTACTGTAGGAGAGCGTGCCTTCAAGAACTGTAGTGGTTTGACGGCATTAACTCTTGGCGAAATTGTGACTTGTATTGGGAATGAGGCATTTGCAGGTTGCACAAGTCTGACGAATGTTACATGCGGGTCTGCCAAACCAGCCGTAGCTTCGGATAACATATTTGATAAGGTAATATATAGCAATGCCACTCTGACTGTTCCTGAAGCATTCTCCACAGTTTATCAAGCGACTAATCCTTGGAGCTTGTTTACAAATGTAAAGACTGACATTAGTAGCGTACTGCAAAATAAAGCCAACAGTCCAAGAAAAATATTTCAAAATGGAAAGTTGATTATCCGCAAGAATGGTAAAAGCTATAATCTACATGGAACAAAAATAAATTGAATATGCTTTAGCTTTAAATAATATGCATAAATATTTCCGCAACCCGTTGGTAGTAAAATCAATGGGTTGCGGATTTTTTTATCTACATAATTACAATGAACATATACACAAAGAATCCTGCCTTTTTGCCCACAAAATGCGGTATAGTGTCCGCAAACAAGCGGTTTGGTGTCCACAAACAAGCGGTTTTCATCCCTTTTAAAGTCTTGAAATGGGTCAAAAGGTGGAAGATGAGTGGAGGATAACGCCGTTTTCAAGGCATCTTCCACTCACTTAAAATTCTGATTATATTAAGTTTAAACTAAAAATGGTGGAAGGTGGAAGATGAAATGAAAAACAGCTCAAGCAACATTATCATGCCGTTGCCTGAGCTGTAACAACTATAAAATTTTAATGCTATTAATAAAAACTTCTATTTCCACCATCGCGGGTCACCTGCCTTGCCACGTCCCCTGAAGCTTACATCGGGCTTGAAATGGAAGTCGCCGTTCTGGGGGTCAACAAACAAGTCCTCCGTAGACAGGTCAAGATGGGTGATATTGAGGAACTTCCTGGTTTCCTCCTCGGGGAAGTCACTGGTGAGGTAACTGCCTGAGAACTCCATCCACCCTGAGTAGTCATCGTTGCCCGACTTCATCTTTTGTCCTCCGTTGGGACCGCAAAAAATCATGTTGGTGACCTGAGCCTCCTTCGGAGCACGCTTATTGTCGGCACGAATCCACTTCTGCAGTTTCGTGGTATAGTTGCAGAATGTACATTTGTCCACCTTAAACAAGTCCACCTTGCAACGCAGGTCCATCATTTGGTCGCCTATCTCCATAAGTGTGCTGTTGGTTATGACTATCGTTTCCATCACAATGGTGTTCTTGCCGATATTCAGCATGCCATAGCCACTTTTGCCGATATTGTTTATTATACAATTGTCGATGCGTACATTCTTGAACACCACATTGTCATTGTTTATTATCAGCAGCGACCGCGGAATATTACGTATGAAGCAGCCTTCAAACACAAGGTTGTCGACATTATTCTTGTCAGGGTTGAACCAATAAGACTCACCGTCACCGCCGTCCATCTCTATATACTGGAACTTTATGTCGCCCTTTACACCACTGATGCGGAAGCCCTTCGGCATGTTGAGCACAGGTCGCTGCCCGTTTATCATCTTGCCTGAGATATAGATATTGGTGATGTTCTCAGGTACACGCAGCTGAGTGTCGAAGTCGTACTGCTGACCGCCGTTGAACACCAGTGTCACGGTTTCGTTGGCTGCCCCGGCAAGCAGAGTCAGCACGTCATCACCGGGCTGCACCTCTATGGTCTGGCCCGCAGCCGCTCCAAGAGTGGTGAATGTATAGCTGCCACGCAGGAACTCACCGTTGAATATCTGCGCAACGTATCTTGTGCCTGGGGTAAGAGCCTCAACAGTTGCCTCGCCACTACCCTTTTGTGCATCGGAGAGCGCGATGGAAGCCACCCACGTGGTGTCGGCTCCGGAAACGGTTCCCACTTTTATTGCAGTTGCTTCCTTGTCGGCCTCCCAGCTAAGCTGCGCATCCTGAATGCCGGGAACAGCTCCAGTGAAAATCTGTTCGGCGGGAGTGAAGAAGCTCAGCCCGCTCCATTTCGACTCCACACCTGTATTCTCATTAATGCCTTTTATCCTTACCGAATAGCGTGTGGTGCCGTTAAGGTTCTCAAACAGCTTCTTATATTCATTCTGCACCATGACCTTGCCCTCGCTAAAGGCAGTAAGGGTGTCCGCCTTAACCTCCTCGGTACGCACAATGTTATTGAACTTCAGGCTGTCGCCCATGCTGAACTCAAACACATACTTTGTTGCCCCGTCGATGCCGTTAAACCTCAGGAGCACAGAAGTTGCCATATTCTCTTCCAGCTCAAAGTGAGTGGTGCTGTAAAGGCGGTCGTATGACTTGTCCACAGCCCATTCATTGGCGTCTTCGCTGCATGATGCCGCCAAACACAGAACGGCAATCATAATATATAAATTCTTCAGTTTCATAATTTCTATTATGTTTTTTACATTGTTTAATCCATGCTGTGGTCGTACCCGTAGGAGTTCTTCAGGTAGCCATTCGACTTATATATATCATCATAGTAGATAGAAAAGAGGTGCCGGTAATTGCAGACACCGTTGCCCATTGTGTAGGTCCTGTCTCTTATACACATCTCCGAGCCCACGAGACACTCGCTAATCTCGTAT
>ENA-OYYA01000003-OYYA01000003.1-human-gut-metagenome-genome-assembly--contig:-NODE-3-length-26000-cov-4.297553_pt1 | contig 26000 bp, 24 predicted proteins | sample MGYA00244060_ERZ653442 | MGnify/ENA primary metagenome ERZ653442 (study PRJEB26926, sample SAMN06165111) | human gut metagenome | biome: ENVO:00009003; feature: ENVO:2100002; material: ENVO:00002003... | reverse complement strand
ATTCCAAAACTGCTACAGAGCATAGCAGTTTTTGCCGTGGTCGCATAATCTGTTGTTGCTTAACAAGAATGTAGAAAAATAAAAAAATTAGTGGACAATAATAATTTTCTTTATTCTGTAGGTGTAGAATCTCACGAATTTTATATATATTTGCACCGGACTATCACAGCCCTGTTCGTAGTCGTAAATGTCAGACGTGTTCTTTCATAATGACAGACAAGGCAGCTCACGCCGTGCAGAGTGTGGCAAGGTCTCGAAAAAAGGCCAAGACATGCGAAGCGGAGGTTGGGCGGGAAATAGTCTCTATATAATAGGAAGCGTTTGCACGCGCTCTGTTCTTGACACTCTGGAATTCTCGCAAAATTTCATCTTAGTCAGAACATGGCAACGGTAGATGCTCATGGGATGTTTTTTATATGCATCCTTGTATCTGCATATCATACCCTTATGGTTTTAATAAGGTGTATGACGTTTGTAGATATAGGGATAGTTATATAAACTCATCGGCGTGGGTTTCGCGTTGCTCGTTCAACTAAGATGGGCAATGCGAGAAGCCTCAGAGTGTGGAACGGGCAACAGGTACGGAGTTCCACGCTTTTTTTGTATCATAGTAAATATCAATGCTTTTATTTTAGCTGGCACCGTAGAGGTGTATAGACAAAAATAAATGTAAAAATGTTCTTGCATGGAAAGTATCCCTGCCAGTATCTCCAACAAACAAAACACACAATTATTAACAAATAAACAAAGACAAATGAAGACAATGACAGAGAACCAGATTCCAGCCCTCAATGGGAGTGAGAATCCCAAGCGTAAATATGTGAAGCCGACAATGGAAGTTATTCATGTGGAGACACTATCGCTGCTGGCAGGAAGCACACAACTAAGCTCCGCTCCCGGAGACGACGCAACAGGAAATTCCGCCCTTGATTTCACCATCAGCGACGAAGATACATGGTAAGATAGCCTTAATATCTAATTAGCTACATTCTTTTTATAAGTATAATATTTTCAACAAAAAAAACGATAAAATGAGAAAGACAATAAAAAAGATATTGGCTGCAGCATTACTGTTGCCGGCAATGATGGCGTGCCAAAACGACGATACCATAACAACAGACAGCAACAATGAGCCTGCCGTGAACGGCGGAGCGGTGGTGATAAAAGCCACAGTGGACAACGGCGACAGCCAGACACGCGCACAGTTGCAGTGGGATAGCGATAAGGCGGGAGAGAAAGAGAACGGCCTGAAATTTATGTGGAACAGTGGTGACGAAATTACAGTCTATGACATTTCGGACACAAACGACAGTGACACAAAAGCGGTAGGAACAACTTTTACTATTGACGGCTACGACGAAAGCGCTCCCTCGGCAAAAGCCACATTCAAATGCGGTGATGAAAATTTCCAGTTTGAAAAAAATCATAAATACATCGCTCTCTGCGGCAAAGGGCACCCGTCTCTACATGATGGCGGATGGAAAACAGATAATTTAAACGCAAACGGCTCCGGCACTATTTCCGCCAATGACCGTAACCTTTATCAATATCAAGAAAACGTCATAGGCAATGCCGCACTAAATCACCTTAAGTATGACTTGAAAATGTACGCTATATTTGAAACCGATGAAAACGGGAATGCCCCAGAGCTAAGTTTCAAACATCAGTGTGCAATGCTGCGCGTGACAATCAGATATGAATATTCGAGCTCTAAAAAAGTCGAATATATTGAATTCGACTGTGGCAGACTGTCTAATGACATTTATCGGTATAGTATAAATGGTGACAAATTAAGTCTGAAACAAAAAGAAAATGGCACCCAGAGTCAAAAAATAAAATTATATTTAAAACCAGACTATTGGACAATGGAGTCGGGCAAGGTGTATGACCTGTTCTTTCCAATCTTAGCCGACGGCAACACTGTAGATGACATGACCATTAATCTTTATACAACGGACGGCAGCTCAAAATCCTGCAATATTACAGGATTCAGCAACGTAAAATTTGAAGCAGGCAAAACCTACTGGTTTGATCTGACAATGACAGACAGGAATAAACTGGAGCAGACAAAATATAAGGGCATAGGTGCAGAATATAAATGGCTGATAGCAGGAAACAACAATTTCAAGGGAGAATACATCATCAAAACACCTCGCGAAATGCAAGTATTCGCAAAAGCTGTAAACGGCAGGAAAGATGGCGACAATAACGGTTTTTATTGGAGAGACAGCGACAAGGAAGACAGTGGAGGTCTGGACTATCCCAACGGTAATGCTTTTGAGGGGAAAACCATTATTGTGGGTAAGGATTTGGCTCTATCATCAGGACTTGCTCCCATAGGAAAAGATTCTGACCGCCCGTTTAAGGGAATCTTTGACGGACGAGGACATATATTAAGTGGTTGGGGATTTCAGGATACGCCTTCCATTTATGGTTATTATTTGAGGAATTATGGACTGTTCGGTTACATCGATGGCGCAACAATCAAGAATGTTGTTTTCAAAAACTTCGATATTCAATTTGGTGCTAAAGACTCACAAATAGGAGGAATAGCCGTGAACGCCAACAACAGTAAAATAGAATTCTGCAGTTCCGAGGGTACAATAGGCTACATTGAAAAAGAAAGCGGCTATACTGCTGGCAAAATGGGAGGTATTGCATGTACAATCGACGGCAGTTCATCTATTTCAAATTGCGTGTCCCAAATCAAAGTCTGGTCGAACACTATGCCTAATGATGTGCAAATTGGAGGACTTGTGCATACCCAAAAGAACGGCACTATTTCCAACTGCGCATGGCAGAGAAGAAATACAAGTGTCTTTATCAACAATGCAGTTTACAAAAGTAAATCCACATCAATAGGTGACCCCAGTGGTAAATATTACAGTGAAACAGATAATGAGCTTACTGAAAGCGGTATTCTGAACTATATAAACACCGGAGCTACAGAATACCTATGGGAATCATACGGTTCACCTAAATTGAAAAAGAAATAAATAGCCAATCAACATCTATCGAGAGTAACATAGGAGCGTGAGTAACAGTATATGCGCTCCTATGTTTGTATATAAAAATGGGGATAAGTCAATAAAGAAGTCCTTTCTGACAAAACGTCCAACGTCACACCCCAATACCCTTGAAATGCCGATAAACACAGGGATTATCGAGGGTGTGACATGGGGTTAGAGGTCACACCCCAAGTCACACCCAAGGTGGCACCTTCAACGGTGTCTTGCTAATGCCGTATGTGTCAGTAAGAGGTTAATCAGCCAAAAACACTTTTATCTTCATTTCATAATTTTTGCTTGAAAATAAATTAGTAAACAGAGAGTTAAGAATACTTATGTCTTATCCAAAACATCCATATAAACGAAAAGTTTTATAAATATAAGTTTTAGTTATGTAACTATAAGTTTTAGCCTCATAACTAAAACTTTTAGCCATGTGGCTAAAACTTATAGCTATAGATTTATGACAGCTTCAGAATGTTTTGCAAGTCTTTTCCATATAAATGCGAGCTGGCTGTAAATCAAAAATATTACAAAACCATCACAGATTGCTTTTTGGTACATGGGGCAATCCAGGTGTGATGCTGAGCACATTTTGGGTGTGACTTGGGTGCCACATGGGGTGTGACCTCCGCAATGAGGTCACACCCCGCAGAATCCCTGTGTTTATCGGCGTTTCAAGGGCAGAGGGTGTGACGTGTAGGACGTTTCTTGATTTTCTAAGTATAGCCATAATTAACGTGAGGTATATTGAGAGCAAAGCTCAAACATTTCGGTATTTTTGTACTTTTTTGACAAAAACATTTGCGTAAACGAAAAAATAGTGTAATTTTGCACCGTGATTAAAATGTTGCATAATCCAATGGGAAAACAGCCTAATCCGAAAAATCCACCTAACTTTTCGGATTATAATCCAAAAATTCATACTGATTTTTTGGATTAGATGAAAAAAAGCAGTATCTTTGCAAAGTAAAAAAATAATATATGAACAACGAAATACTGTATATCCTCCTGCCCGACTATGCTGCGCACGAGATTGTATATCTTTCACAGGCTGTCGCCTCCGATGAGTTTGCACTGAAAGAGAATCCAAAATATGTGAATAAGGTTGTTGCCCCGACATTGGAGCCGGTAAAATCCATTGGCGGTTTTCGGACTTTGCCTGATTATTCGTTTGAAACGATGCCCGAAGATTATGCGGTATTAGTGTTGATTGGCGGTTTCGGATGGAACACTCCTGTTGCGGAACAGGTGGTGCCGATAGTCAGGCAAGCCATTGAAAAAGGCAGGATAGTAGGTGCAATATGCAATGGGGCATCGTTTATGGCAAAGAGCGGATTCCTCAATGATGTCAGACATACCGGCAACGGACTGGAGCAACTTCAGCTGTGGGGCGGCGACAACTACACCAATGCACGCAATTATGTCAATGCACAGGCAGTAAGCGACGGGAATATTGTCACAGCAAACGGTTCCGCAACGCTGGAATTTGCCAAAGAGCTTCTTCTGCTCCTCGAAAATGATACCCCGGAACGCATTAATATGTACTACAAGTTTAATAAACTCGGATTCTGTATTATGTTCGGGCAGACGGAGGAAGAAAATGCCGCTACTCATGAAGATTAGGAAATGAGCTTTTGAAGGAAACTATTTGCGGTTTTTCTGTATCTCCTCAAAGTGCAGTTGTCCCCACTCCACAACGTAACTTATTTCTCTGAGGAAACTTTTGGCGATGGGCGTGAGCGAATATTCAACGTGTTGGGGTACTCCTTCATGAAAGGTGCGCACGGTGAGCCCTTCGCTTTCCAGATAGTCGAGTGTTGAGGCAAGCACCTTTTCGGATATATGCGGAATGGTGCGGAACAGGTCGCCAAAACGAATTCCATATTCGTTGCCGTGCAACCTGCCTGCTTCTTCTATGCGCATTAAAATCACCAGTGCCCATTTGCGACTCATCCACTCCAGCACAGGAGCCGCATGGCAATATTCATAGTCGAGTCTGCTGTTCATTTATGTCTTTTTGTAAATGTGGGATTATGATTCTCGTGTGCAAAGTTAGTCATTTTATTTGTATAATCCAATAAAGTTGCGGCAACTTTTTATTGTCACTTACCGGCGGGTAAGGGGCAAATACGGCATGTTGTGCTTTTAGCAGCATGATTATGCTTACCTTTGCACCCGAAAACAATAACGTTAACTTAATATTTATGGTTCCAACATTACATTTCAACGGTCCTGTGTGGAGACCGCCATACGAGTCCACATCACAGTTGTTGCAGGTCACTGCAGGGTGTACATGGCACAGATGCAAGTTCTGCACGTTGTATGGAGAGCAGAAGTTCAGAATGTCGCCAATGGATGAGATTGAGAGCGACTTGAAAGTAATTCGGGAATTTCAGCCCCGTGCCCACCGTGTGTTCCTTACAGGTGCAAATCCGTTTGTTCTCACAGTCAACCGATTAACCGACATTGCCCTGCTTGTAAGAAAGTATATAGGAGACGGGCACCCTACGATAGGATGCTTTGCACGCATAACCGACATCACGAAAAAATCTGTGGATGAGCTGCGCCAGCTTCATCATGTAGGTTTTGACTATCTCACCATTGGAGTGGAGAGCGGCGACAGCGAGACACTCGCAAGAGTGAACAAAGGTTATGATGCCGCCGAGATTGTAGAACAGTGCCAAAAACTGGAAGCGGCTGGCATCCATTACAGTTTTTTCTATCTTGTGGGACTTGCCGGACACGGCAACGGTGAGCGCAACGCGCTACGGACAGCAGATGTATTCAACCGTCTGCATCCTGTGAGCATAGGCATTCTGTCACTTACGCTGTTCCCTGAAAGCCAGTTGTATGATGAGATAAAAGAGGGAAAATTTGTAGAGGCTACAGAGCATGAGCGTTTCGACGAAATGATATGTCTGATAGAGCATTTGCAATGTAAGACTCATATCTTAGGACGTACCGTCAGCAATCCTGTGCCATTTACTGGTGCTCTGCCTGCCGACCGTGAGCTGCTGCTCGCCGATTTGCGTGAAGCAAAGAGCAGGATAAGTGAGGAACGGTTGAAAGAATACCGCGACAGCATCGTGTCGTTGTGAAAAGTAAAACCGGCTAAGGCATCCCTTAGCCGGTTTATTCTTTATTGCAGCGTTACAGCCATGAGCCCCACGACGATGTCGTTGGATAGGGTGCGCAGCGTAAGCGACTGCAGTTTCTTGCGCTTGTCAACAGGCATGATCAGCATCTGGGCGGCACCGCCAGGGATTTCTCTTCCATACACCCCCTGAATGTTGAGGGCTGTACCGAGATCACGGCTGACGGTGGCAGTGCCAAGGCATATCCTGTAAGGACGTGGACTGACAGCACGGAATGCCTTGCCGTCGATGTAATAGTCCTGTTCTATCGGACACCAGTTGTCAGGATTGCGCAGGACGAGCGTGTCGGCAGTGCCGTCGGTGTAGAGTGCCGTGACAATGGCATTGTCAATATGACACTGCATGTGGTTGGTGGAACCAGCCATGAGCAGACAGATGCGGCTGGCACGGGTATTATTCAAAGCAACGGTGATGCTGTCGGGATAGTTGTCCCACAGCGATGTGTAGATGATGTTGCTGCCTTTGGCAGGAGTGCGGAAAGGCACACCTGCAACATTTATCATATCATGCCTCACGGTGGAGCGCAGCACGGAGTCGTTGATTTCCACAGTGAACTGCGGATGGCACCACTCGCCAATGCCCTGAACTGGTATCTGCAGTGTCGTTGTCTGGGGGCGCGGCGACAGATATTCGTTGTTGAATATGTCGGAAACACTGGCATTGAAGTGCCTGCTTATGTCGTGAGTGCGGTATTTGCCGAGAGAACTGTCAGGCTCAGACAGTCCGAGGGAGGCTGCAAGTGCGTCTGCGCTATTTGCCGGCTGTATTTCATACATTGCGGTTGAAGTCGCAGGTTGGGCATTATCTATTACGATGGTCTGTTCCTCATCGCTGTTGCCTTCAGTCTCTATAAACTTTCCGTTGCCAATGTGCTGGCGCACCACAATCTTCAGCCGTTGCGCGAAATTCTGCTTTATCTTCAGCACAATTTTGTCTCCCACCTTATTATATATATAAGAAAGGTATGGGGTGGAAACCGATGCGCTGTCCCAACTGGCAGGAAAGCCCGGTTGGATGACGCATTTACCGTAAAGAGCCTGCGGTTTGATGCCAAACAGACCTTGGATGAGAGTGCGTGCCGATATGCCTATGCAGTCGCCAAAGTCACGGTAGCATTCACCGCGTGCCGCATCATAGTGCGAAATTTGTCCGAAGTTGGCAGGACTCTGCCCTATGTACATCTGGTCCATGATGTTTGCCTTCATCATGGTAAAAGCCTCTTCGTTGCGTCCAGCCTCATAGAAGGCAAATGCCGTGTGCATCACCTCGGCTGCCGCCACATTGTTGATGCTCCATGAATAGGGCAGCCAATTACTGGTGGAGATAGTCTGTCCGTAATGGTTGCCGTCGGCGGTCACGTCGATATGCGGGATATTATGGTTTACATAGTCTGTTGCCTTATAGAACTGCTCGCTGCTGCCTGCTCCGCAGTCAATAGGAGTATAGATTGACCACACTGCCGCGCTCTCATGCCTGCGCTTCAGTCCCATACCGTCCTCGTATTCAGCCCAGTGACCTTTGTCCGCCATCCACAAACGACTGTTCATGGCATTTAGTGTCTTCTCTGCTTCCTTTTTATATTTGGTTCCGTCCTCGCCGATGATTTCAGCAATGCGCGACGCCAGCAGGTTGGCACGATAGTTATATGCCGACGAGTGAGTGACGGCACCGCCATTATAATAAAGTGCGTCGCTTGCCCAGATGCAGCAATAGGCATCATACAGCCCGTCATCGCCAGAGTCGTAGTTGCGCTTCTCCCATGCGAGGTGCAGGGTGAGCGTGTTCCACATCTTGCGCAGATAAGTGGTGTCAGCATCATATTGGAAATGCCACAGCAGCTCGTCGATGTAGTTCAGGTTCATGTCATAGTGGTGCATCTGATTGTTGCGCTCCGGGTTGCGGCATATATATCCGTTGCTGTACATCTGTGTGCCCCAACGCTTCTCAGCCCTTGCCATGTTCAGTTTCTTGTCCTGTGTGGGGTGAGGGATGGTTGGCTCCACATCTGTCACCTGGCTTTTGGCGTATGCGTCGAAATGTTTTATAGCACGGTCGTTCCATCCAAGGACATCGCCGAGGTATCCTGCACGCCAGCCTGCCAAGGGCATACGCCATCCCACACAACCGTGAAGCCATGTCTGTCCGTCCCAATCACCGTCGGCAGCCATTACGAGCGCACTGCCAAGGGTATTGATGTATTTGTCGGGAGTGTTGAATGTTATTCTTGCAGCCATCGCCCTGTTGCGTGCCACAGTGGCATCGAAACGTGCCTTTAACGATTCTTGTGTATCAGCGCTTATTGAGTCAAGGTCTATCCCGAAGTATGTGTTCCCGTTTGTTTTGAGCGCAAATGATGCAGTGCTTAGATTCTCTTCTGTCTGCGACGGTTCAAACACTCCCTTGGGGTCGGCTCCGATGTCACCGTTGCGCGACAATTTCGGTTTGAATATATTGCAAACCTTTGCTGTCAGAATAGGAGCAGTATCAAATCCCTTGGCATAAAACTGCCATATACCAGCTTCGCTGTCAACTGTGGCTACCACATCAATCCTAATCTCGCCTCCTTTCCAGCGCTTGTCCTTTAGAATGTAGCTCCGTATGCCGTCCTCATAAAGGCAACGGCACCACTCCGCAGAGTCTGTCTGCAGAGTGATGCCATTGGCAGTGATATAGAATCTTATGTTTCTGTGATGTCCTTTTTTAGCTACGGCAAACACAGGGCGGTCGCTTGTCTCTATACGGTAATCGGTATAGCCGCCGTAAAGGGCACGTGTGAATCTGTTGGTGCCGTTCTCACACACAAACGCCCTACCTTCGGGATGATACTGCAGTTTGCGGGGAGTGCTTCCGGTTGTGTTGTATGTGTAGGACTCTATATAGTCGCCTATCTTTTTGTTTTGTGACTTACACGGCATTGTGCCGCATGCCAGCAACAGCAGTATGGCTATATGTACTGTTCTCATCATGCCCACTGTTATGTATCCTATCTTGTGGAAATAACTCTCAGCACCTTACCTGCCTTGTTGAACTTCACAATCTGTCCAAGGTCGGTGTAAATCCAATCCTCAGCACCTGTTGAGGAGGCTGCTGTACGGTTGGGTTCGCCCTTTGCCAGACGTACCTCTTCCTTGGTGTATCCCACGCCGACTTTGCCTTGCTGTATCCGTGCGCGGTGTGCCTTCGGGATGTTACTCATGCTTTTGCCGTTACCAAAGAGATAAGGATAATAGTCTTCTTTTATTCCGTCTATGTCGCCGATAACATTCTCGTTGACAAAAGTCACCATTTTTGTGAACACAGCTCCTGAGGTTAGGCTCTTCAGTGTCAGCTTGCAGTAGTTGCTGTTGCTTGTAGGCTGTACTTTTTCTATCTTGAATGAGCTGAGACGTGCTATAGTCACCTTCTTGCCTTCTGCATTTTCCATCTTGGTAAGATATTTTGTGTAAACATCTCTACCTATATATTTTGCATACTGACTGCTTGCTATCTCGTTAGCATCAATAAGCTCAAACGAACCATAGAATGTAAATTTTGCATTGTCCATTATGAATTCGTTGTCGCGCATTCCGCTGTTTGTCTTGCTCATTGCCACATTCTGGAAGAATTCATTGCCTTGCTTGTCGGCTACGATAATCTTAACTGGGAAACTGCGTGAGCCTACACCCACTGCCACCACTTTCACTTCCTCGTTCTTTGGCACGTTCACTTCCTTGAATCCGTCGCCATCCTGCTCTGTGTCCACACGGTATAGCGTGGTTTTGGTGTAGAGAGTTTTGCCTATAAGCAGCGAGCGGGCAATGTCAACATCGCCGAGATATGCCAGTGTTGGCACGCCGAGCTTGCCGTAGCAATAGTCGTCGAATGTACCATTGGGTATTTGGTAATAGTATTTCTTGTTGTCGTCCTGACAAAGGAAGTTTATCCGTGAGTGATTGTCATCGGTCTCACTGTGACCCTGATATACCATTATTTTATAGCGCAGGCGGTTGCTGCTCACTTCCTTGTCGGTAGCAGCATCACAAAAAGTGTTTACCACCATGTCATACTTCTCTGGCAATACCATGAACTTCATGCCTTCCCTCCAGTCGCACAGACTGTAGTACTTGAAGTTCTTGCCAACAAAGTCCTGAGCTTCCTCTTTTTCTTCCTCAGCAGAGGTGCCGTCGCCATTAGTTGCCACTTTGGCAGTCTTTTTCACACCTTTGGTTTTCACGATGTAGGAGTTTTGCGCTTGAAGCGTGAACATGCTTACTGCCATACAGGCAGACAATAGTAATCTTTTCATATTGGGTATGTTTTTTTATTTATTCACATAAATTGTAGGTATATTGCTGTTTGCAAGTTGTATATTTGTCTGCAAAGGTAATACTTTTTTTTGAATATCGTGACAAAATGGCGTGACAAATCGTCATATTTTTGCAAAAAAAATATTTGGCACGCTCTTTGCAACCATAATAAGCAGAAATTTTAAAATAAAAAATGGAAGCGTGTGGCATAATGACAGCCAATGCACCAATCCATTAATTAATAAACAAGTAATAAAGTAAAAATTAAAAAATAAAAAAACTATGGGAAAGATTATTGGAATAGATTTGGGTACAACAAACTCATGTGTTGCCGTGTTCGAGGGAAACGAGCCAGTAGTAATCGCTAACAGCGAGGGTAAGCGCACCACACCTTCTGTGGTTGGCTTTGTGGAGAATGGCGAGCGTAAGGTGGGTGATCCTGCCAAGCGTCAGGCAATCACCAACCCAAAGAACACAGTATATTCAATCAAGCGTTTCATGGGTGAGACATGGGATCAGACTTCAAAAGAAATAGGTCGCGTACCTTACTCAGTGGTTAATGAGGGTGGTTATCCACGTGTTGACATTGATGGTCGCAAGTACACTCCGCAGGAGATTTCAGCCATCGTGTTGCAGAAGATGAAGAAGACTGCCGAGGACTATCTCGGACAGGAAGTGACTGAGGCTGTGATCACAGTGCCTGCATACTTCTCTGACTCTCAGCGTCAGGCAACAAAGGAGGCTGGTCAGATTGCGGGTCTTAACGTTAAGCGTATCGTAAACGAGCCAACAGCCGCAGCTCTTGCCTACGGTGTTGACAAGGCAAACAAGGATATGAAGATTGCCGTGTTCGACCTTGGTGGCGGTACATTCGATATCTCTATCCTTGAGTTCGGCGGCGGTGTGTTCGAGGTACTTTCAACCAACGGTGACACTCACCTTGGTGGTGACGACTTCGACCAGGTAATCATCGACTGGCTCGTACAGGAGTTCAAGAACGACGAGGGTGCCGACCTTACTGCCGACCCAATGGCTATGCAGCGTCTGAAGGAGGCTGCCGAGAAGGCAAAGATTGAGCTGTCAAGCTCTACTTCTACAGAAATCAACTTGCCTTACATCATGCCTGTAGGCGGTGTGCCAAAGCACTTGGTTAAGACTCTCACACGTTCTAAGTTCGAGCAGCTTGCTCACAATCTGATACAGGCTTGTCTTGTGCCTTGCCAGAATGCTATCCGCGACGCAAAGCTCAACACCGCTGATATCGACGAGGTAATCCTCGTAGGTGGTTCAAGCCGTATCCCTGCTGTGCAGACTCTCGTGAAGAATTATTTCGGCAAAGAGCCTTCAAAGGGCGTTAACCCTGATGAGGTTGTGGCTGTGGGTGCTTCTATCCAGGGTGCCATCCTCAATAAAGAAGGCGGTGTGGGCGACATCGTACTGCTCGACGTTACTCCTCTGACTCTCGGTATCGAGACCATGGGCGGTGTGATGACAAAGCTCATCGAGGCAAACACAACCATTCCATGCAAGAAGAGTGAGACATTCTCTACTGCTGCCGACAACCAGACTGAAGTTACCATCCACGTGCTTCAGGGCGAGCGCCCAATGGCTGCGCAGAACAAGTCAATAGGTCAGTTCAACCTTACAGGCATTGCTCCTGCACGCCGCGGTGTTCCACAGATTGAGGTGACATTCGACATCGACGCCAACGGTATCCTCAAGGTGTCTGCCAAGGATAAGGCAACAGGCAAGGAGCAGGCTATCCGCATCGAGGCTTCATCTGGTCTGAGCGAGGACGAGATTAACCGCATGAAGGCTGAGGCTGAGCAGAATGCCGAGAACGACAAGAAGGAGCGTGAGCGCATCGACAAGCTCAATCAGGCTGACTCGATGATCTTCACCACCGAGAACTTCCTCAAGGACAACGGTGACAAGATTCCTGCCGACCAGAAGCCAAACATTGAGCAGGCTCTCCAGCAGCTCAAGGATGCTCACAAGGCTCAGGACATCGCAGCCATCGACACTGCAACAGCTGCTCTCAACAATGTAATGCAGGCTGCCAGCCAGCAGATGTACTCACAGGCTGGTGCAGCACAGCAGCCAGGTCAGGACTTCAATGCCGGCGGTGCTCAGGGTGGCAACACCAACCAGGGCAACGGTAACCAGGGTGACAATATCCAGGATGCTGACTTCGAGGAGGTGAAATAAGCACATAGAGAAATAAGAATACAATATCAAATGGAAAGCGTGTAGCTCAATGAGTTACACGCTTTTCTTGTTTTTGGCCGTACACAATAATATTGCTATCTTTGCGTTATTATTATAAACATCTGTACCTTATTTGTACCTGTAAGAAAAAGTAGATATGATGAGAAGAATAGATATTAAGAACTACAAAATGAATGAATTATGGCAGTAGCAAAGTATAAGATAGTACGGAAATGTCCTGTGTGCGGAGAAGAGTTCTTCGCAAGGACTTTGGAGTCCTGGTATTGTTCACCCAAATGCTCCAAGGTGGCGTGGAAGCGTAAGCATGATGAAGAAAAACGCCAACTTGAACTGGACAAGATTGTAAGCAATATGCCCAAGTCTAAAGAGTATATCAGCATAACGGAAGCGTATGCTATGTTTGGTGCAAGCCGCTCAACCATTTATAGGCTCATCTACATGAAAAAGATTTCCTTCATTGAGCCAGAGAAAGGAATACGACTTGTATGCAAAGGAGAACTAATGAATCTGTTTCCGTTAAGACAGTCTCCGCTTGACACCAAGCCAAGGAAACCAGTTACCATGTACCGCATGGAACCAGAGGATTGCTATACAATAGGTGAGATTTCCAAGAAATTTCATCTGGATGACAGCACCGTGTATGCTCATATACGAAAATACTCAATACCGACCCGGCAAATCGGTAATTATGTGTATGCTCACAAGGAATCAATAGACAAACTTTATAAAGATATAAAACCATTATGAAAAGATTAGATTATACTAAAGTCTCCGTCAAATTAAAGAAAAGTGAGTGGAGAGATGAGTGGTTCATCTATCTTGAAGCTTATCCTGTTTATGAGACGGGAAATGACAAACCCAAACGAGTGCGTGAATATCTCAGGAGGTCTATTACTACCCCTATATGGGATAAACGACGAAGCGAGCGAGCCGTTGCTGGTAGAATAAAGTACAAGCCCAAGCGAGATGACAATGGCGTTATTCAGTGTAAATCCAAGCAAGATATGGAAACTTGCCTTTATGCGGATGGCGTTCGAGTCCTGCGTCAAAAAGAGTACGACAACATGGCTCTCTTTACTGACCAGCAAATGGAAATGGCAGAACAAAGCGAACGCTCAAAATGCAATGTTCTGGAGTATATTGAGAAGTTAATCAAAGAAAGAGAGGAAACTGCGTCAGAATCGATAGTTGTCAACTGGCGCAGATTGCACACACTGTTGTCAATGTTTGCCAAGTGTGACTACATACAGTTCTCGCAGATTGACATGAAGTATATTGAGGCATTCCGTTCCTTCTTGATAAAGGCACCGCAGGGTGGTTCTAAGAAAGGAACTATTTCAAGGAATACGGCATCGACGTACTTCTCTATCTTCAAGGCGGCACTCAAACAAGCTTTCGTGGATGGCTATCTGAATTGTGATATTGCTGCCAAGGCTAAAAATATCATGTTTCAGAGTGCTCGAAGAGAGTATCTGTCACTGGAAGAACTTAATATATTGGCAAAGACTCCGTGTGATGATATACTAAAACGGGCAGCCTTGTTCTCTGCACTGACAGGAATGCGACATAGCGATATTCAAAAGCTTAAATGGTCAGAGGTTGAAGAATACAATGGTGGGTACCGTCTCAATTTCACTCAGCAGAAGACTAAGGGCGTTGAATACATGCCTATATCGCCACAGGCATACAAGCTTTGCGGTGAGCGCAAGAAAGACGGAGAACTGTTGGTGTTTGCCGGACTGCCTGACCCTTCATGGATATCTAGGCCTTTGGAACGGTGGGTAAAAGCATCAGGGATTACCAAGCACATCACCTTTCATTGCTTCCGCCACACCTATGCAACGTTACAATTGGCTAACGGTACAGACATATATACCGTAAGCAAAATGTTAGGGCATACCAATGTAAAAACCACGCAAATCTACGCAAAAGTAATTGACAAGAAGAAAGATGAAGCTACAGAAGCTTTTAAGTTGGACATAGATGAATAGTGATTATCATTTGTAAGCACTTAGTATAGAAGACCACTTGTATCAATAAGTCCTTTATTGTACAGGTGGTTTTTAGTGCCTTTCATTTTCAACATTCTATGTAATGATGCTATTGTTTTGGCACTTTAACCTTTCGTGGAAACCAAACATTTATAACAATAAACAGATAAAAATGAAAAAAGACAGCCTTTTTTGGCTTCTCTCTTTTTGAAGAGAGCAAGCGTGTCCACAAACATGTGGAGTGTACAGAAGACTTCTACAGAGAACTGTATGAGTTGTTTGAGATCGCAAGAAGTTGGTATCTTCAAGCTGAAAAGAATCATATGAAGACAGAGTACTTCATAGAACTATTTGAGCGCAGTCACCAATATATTGACTGTGATTGTGCACGTTGTAAGAACTCGCGACAGATGGCAATTGGCATTATTGGTACTTTGTTTAGAGACTCTAAGTGTGTGTCAATAATCAAGAAAAAAGAAGATTATTCCAAGCAGGAACTTATTGAGTTGTTTCTTCAACATGTGGGTACTGGTCTGCCAATCCTTACCCGAAAGAAATCGTCCATCCTCACTTTGGGATGCCAATTGTCAGACAGACAGATGGATTTGTTGGTAGAACTTGTCCAAAGTCACGACATATTTGATTTTGCCGACAACAGTGATGTGCGTAGCGAGTTGTGTCGCCTATTCAAGTGCGACTTGGACGCATCTATCCGTGTAAAGAATGTACGTAATGTAGCCGTACTGTTTGACGCTATGGCTCAATACCATTTGATAAACAATAATTGGCAATATGTCATGGGAGAAGGTCGCTTCTTAACCAGTATCAAAAAGGATGGAACAGAGAAATTCATAACTTCAAGTTGTCTTTCCTCTTCTCTTTCAAGGATAAGAAGAAACGTTTCCATGACAGCAAGTCAATATGCCATCTGCAAATCCATCGAACAGATATTAAGAGAGGAATAAATCACAATAATTCTGCTAAATGAAAGTAAAAACGTGATAGTTTGGTTGATACTGCCTTACTATCACGTTACTTTTTCTATTTAGTGACAGTCTCCCCATAACTTTGCATCAAAAATCATAAAAAATAATTAGCATGGAAGAAAATAGTATAAGATTTGAAGATATTCCCAACGCTATAACGGGGGTACTGAAAAAGCTGTCATCATTAGAAGACAAGATTGATGGTATATATGAACTTGTTCAATCAGAAAAAGAAGAAACATGGTTTACGGTTGCTGAATTATGTGCTTATCTCCCAACACATCCGGTAGAGCATACCATATATTGCTGGACAAGCAATCGGGAAATACCGTTTCACAAGAGAGGCAAACGCATCATGTTCCTCAAATCTGAGATAGATGAATGGCTTCAAGGAACCAAGGGCAAATCGAAGAACGAGATTCAAAGAGAAGCAGAGGAATATGTACTATCTACACAAAGAAAGAATAGACGGCTAATATAACCGTGCTACTGTCTGTAAACAATTTAATTAAGGTACGTGACACATGAATGAAAGACATTTTAGACTCTATGAGCGAATTGTCGCAATAGAAGACAGTTTGGAGGCTTTGGGACCTATTGACAAACTAATAGAGCGAATCGAGGAATTGGAGAAGATGGTCAAGCAGACCAAAACCGTCTTGGGGTTTGACGAAGCATGTAAGTATATTGGTGTTTCTGAAAGCCTGCTATACAAACTTACAGCCGCAAAAGAAGTTCCACACTATAAGCCAAGGGGAAAAATGCTGTATTTTAATAGAGAAGAAATCGACAAGTGGCTGCTCCAAAACAAACAAGAGGTCATTGGAATGGTAACGAAAATAGAAATTGATAATCCGAAAGAATGAAAATGGAAGAAAATAACAAACATGTACAGCCTAACTCAAAAGAGGAAGGAGTACAGCGTCTCAATCGCATATTGAGCGAATCGTTGATAAAGGCAACAGATACTTATAAAACACCTCCTCAGATTATATGGGTTGATAATTCCAGCATAGCCACATTGGGCAACTTCAGTGCTTCTACTGGTAAGGCAAAGGCGAAAAAGACCTTCAACGTGTCTGCCTTGGTAGCCGCTTCCCTCGCCAACGGCAAGGTACTGAACTATCGCGCCAGTCTGCCAGAGGGGAAACGCAAGATACTGTATGTAGATACGGAGCAGAGCCGCTATCACTGCCATAATGTGCTGGAGCGCATCCTGAAGCTCGCTGGTCTACCTACAAGCATCGACAACGAGAACCTTGACTTTATCTGTCTGAGAGAGTACACGCCCTCCGTCAGGATAGAGGTCATAGACTATGCGCTTGCCCAAGACCAAAGCTATGGACTGGTCATCATCGACGGAATCAGAGACCTGCTTCTCGACATCAACAATGCGGGAGAATCGGTCGAGGTCATCAACAAGATGATGGAATGGTCATCAAAGTATGACCTGCACATCCATTGCGTATTGCATCAGAACAAGGGCGACAATAACGTGCGCGGGCATATCGGTACGGAGATGAACAACAAGGCAGAGACGGTGCTTGTCATCACCAAGAGCACCACCAATCCCGACATCAGCGAGGTGAAGGCGATGCACATCCGTGAGAAGGAGTTCAAGCCGTTTGCCTTTACAGTCAATGAGGAAGGGTTGCCAGAGATTGTCGAGCACACGCCGGAGAAGGAAGAAGGTGACAAGCAACCGTCAAGGTTTACTTACCAAGACTTGACATCCGAACAGCATAACGAGGCGCTGACGGCTGCATTCAAGGAGAAACCTATCAAAGGATTCGATCGCATGGTGGAGGAATTAACGCAAGCCTATGCAGACATTGGCTTTAAGCGTGGCAGAAGCGTCATCATCAAAATGCTGAAATACCTGATTAACGAGCAAAAGCTCATAGTGAAGCGGGATAATCATTACTATTTCGGATATACACCTGCCGAGATTGACCTGTTCCATGAAGAGGAATAAAAACAGTTCAGAAACCAGTTTAGTTTACGTCCGTACCTATATATAAGAAATAAGGCCAAAGTAAACCGAAATCGGAGGCTGAATTGGGAAGCGGAAAAGTAGTTTAGCAAATGGTTTAGTTTACGGGTGTGCCTATATAGGAGAAAGGGTAAAGTAAACTGTTTCCATGGACAAAGTAAAACCGAACAAATGAAAGTACAATGAATATTGAACAATCGAAGAAACTGAGCATTATAGACTTCTTAGACAAGGAGAATGTAACGCTGAAAAAGAAGAAGGGCAATGCCTACTGGTATCTGTCACCCTTCAGGGACGAGAAGACCGCATCGTTCAAGGTCAGCAAGAAGGAGAACCTGTGGTACGACTACGCCATTAAGGAGGGCGGTGACCTTGTGGAGCTGGTAAAGCGTATGTATAACAAACAATCCGTTTCCGATGCCCTTGCCTACCTTGCGTCCAAGAGTATTGCCACTGTGGATAAGGCAATCGAGACCGCTATCGCAGCCAAGGAATACACGACAACCAAGATGAACGATGTGAAGCTGCTCCCACTGAGCAACCATTCTCTGCTGTCCTATTTCAGTAGCCGACGGATAGACATCACCATTGGCAGGATGTATTGCAGGGAGATACACTACAAGGTTGAGCAAAAACATTACTATGGCATTGCCTTTGGCAATCTGAGTGAAGGACATGAGGTGCGCAATCCCTATTTCAAGGGCTGCATCGGGCATAAGGACATCACCCTGCTTGCCCATACGTTCAACGAGTGGCAAAACGGTTGTCTGGTCTTTGAGGGCTTCATGGACTTCCTTGCTTATATGACCCTCGTTAAACAGCAAGACCGATGGTTTGTCGTTGAAAGCCCTTGCGACTATATGATACTGAACTCAGTCGCCAACCTCAAACAGGCATTGCATTACCTTGACCGTTACACCCACATCCATTGCTTCCTCGACAACGACCAGGCAGGACGCAAGACGGTTGAGAGCATCAGCAATGTATTCGAGTACAGGGTGACGGACGAGTCCTTCAGATATGCCGACTACAAGGATGTCAACGACTATCTGATGAGGAAGAAACGAACGGCATCTGAATGACATTATAAAGACGAAAACACCATCATTTGATGCAAAAATGGCTCAAATGCATTGAAATTACATATCAAATCTGCACTTTTTCGCCCAAACATGCTTGATTCTCAATTATTATCCTTATTTTTGCATCGTTTTAATACATTATTAAAATGTAGCAGAATGGAATTGAAAAAAGAAATAAGGATATTGGGCAGACGCTTTGAGGTGGAACCTCGTGCCAAGGAAAGCCTGAAAGGCATCACGGTTGGCGAGAAACTCTCATACCGTTTCTATGATGGCACATACCAAGGCACGCCCCTGCTGTTCGTTGAGCCCAAGAAGGGCAATCCCTCTCCACGGACTTGCGCCATCACGGGCAAGCGGTTGACCGAAGCCCTGGGACTGCCTGCGGTGTTTATCCTTGCGCCCGGACCCACCTACGAGCGACACAGACTGGCAGACAAAGGAGTCTTCTTTGTCATGTCCGAGGAATATGCCCATCTGCCAGGCATCATAGCATTGGAGAAGACAAGCAACAGGAAGATTGCCGAAGTATTGACCCCTGTGGCGCAATACATACTACTCTATCACCTACAGGTGGGCAGTATTGAAGGAATGTCGCCAAGGGATATTGCACCGTTGCTTCCATATTCTTACGAAAGCGTCACGTTGGGTGTCACCTGTCTTGAAGATGTAGGACTGTGTCAAAAGATTCAGAACGGACAGCGCAGCAAGGTGGTACACTTCGAGTTGAAGGGCAAGGAACTGTGGGACAAGGCTCAGAACGTCTTGCTGTCACCTGTGGAGAACCGCATCTTTTGCGATGACATACGCTTGGATGCGGAATACCCCGTATGCGGCATCAATGCCCTGGCACATTATTCCATGCTTAATCGTGACCGGGAAGAGATGATAATGATGACAAGCAAGGAATATCGTGCCGTCAAGTCGGCTGATGTCATGGAGAATCCCAACATCTATGACGGCAACTATATCATAGAGGTATGGAAATACCCTGTTGTCAGCAAAATGGGCGACAAAAGCCAGTGGGTTGATCGCCTTTCCCTTGTCCTTTCGTTGAGAGATGATGATGATCCGAGAGTAGAAAAAGAAGTAGAACGAATAATCAGTGAACAGAAATGGAAGGATTAGTCAAGTTCCGTGAAGCATTTGCGGAATACTCAGAAAACTATGTGGTGATAGGCGGAGCAGCCTGTGACATCACCATGACCAATACCGTGGTGCGTCCACGCGCCACACACGACATCGACATGATAGTCATCGTAGAGAACATGACCGAGGCTTTCGCCAATCGCTTCTGGCAGTTTGTGCGGGAGGCTGGCTATCGACCTGAAAAGAGGAAACAGGAGGCTGGTGAGCCACCAAGGTATGAAATGTATCGTTTCCTTGATGGTAAAGACGGCTATCCCGAGATGATAGAACTGCTGTCACGCCACCCCGACGTGCTTGGAGAGCCAAAGGGATTTGTCATAGAACCTATCCCGACCGATGAAGATGTGTCGAGTCTTAGTGCCATCATCATGGACGATGATTACTATCACTTTACTATCGCACACAGCCAACTGACTGATGGCATACGCCATGCCAATTCCGCTGCCTTGATAGCACTGAAGGCAAGAGCCTACCTAAATCTCATGGCAGACAAGCGGGACGGCAAGCATGTGAACACCAAAGACATCAAGAAGCACCGTTCGGACATCCTGAAAAATGTGGTCATAATGACTGAGGACAACATTGAGGCTCCTGCTTCAATAGTGGCATGTATAAGGGAGTTTGTCGCCTCCATCAGAGCCGACTGGTCAACTCTCGCAGAACCATTGTCAAAGTCACTCGGTCAAGACGAGGCATTTGTGACCGGACTGTTAGATCAACTGGATGAATTGTTTATAGAAGCATGACCAATATGAAGATACAATACGCATCCGACCTGCATCTGGAGTTTGCCGACAATTGGCGGTATCTGAAAGCCCACCCCTTGGAGGTGACGGGCGACATACTGCTGCTTGCCGGCGACATCGGCTATCTCGGCGATGACAACTACTCCAAGCATCCCTTTTGGGACTGGGCATCGGAGAACTACAAGGAGGTGCATTGCTGCATGGGCAACCATGAGTTCTACAAATATTATGATGTGGCGACACTGCCCGACGGCTATCTCTTGGAGGTACGTCCCAATGTATTCAGCCACTACAACGGTATTGCGAGGATTGGCGACACCGACATCATCCTCTCCACCCTTTGGTCGAGGATTCCTTTGGAGGACGCTTACTTCACCGAGCAAGTGATAAGCGACTTCCGCCGTATATTATATAAAGGTGAGCTGATGACCCATGCCCAATTCAATGCTGAGCATGAACGTTGCCTCACCTTTATCAAGGATGCAGTGGCATATTCGCAAGCAGCCCATAAGATTGTTGTCACCCATCATGTACCATCGTTCCGTATGCTCCACCCAAAGTTTCAAGGCAGCAAGGCAAACGTGGCGTTCACCGTAGAGTTGGAGGACTATATCACCGATAGCGGCATAGACTATTGGATATACGGACATTCGCACACCAACATCGATGCCAGGATAGGCAACACCCAATGCTTGTCCAACCAGTTGGGCTATGTTTTCTCTAACGAACATCAGGACTTCTCCCATGGCAAGTACCTGACCATATAGCCATCCACATTTTTTTCATCCACCCTCTTTACAAGCTCTTCCCTATCGGAAGGGCTTTTTTTGTGCCTTTCGAGTTTGATTTTTGAGTATGATTGCGAGTGTAATCAAAATTAGAGTTAAGATTTGGCTCCGCGGAAAGTCATTTCGGTTTAAGATTGAAGAAAAGGTAGTTCCTTTGCATCGGCAATAAGCCAAACCATAGTAAAATCAAACTTGAAAATATGAAGTCATTTGTAATATTCGCCATTGTCGTGACCATAATCTATGTCATCTACTATACGGTCATCATCGTGCAGGATCTGTACGGAAAGCCCAAGGACGAGAAGTCACAGGGCGAGTCGTTTGATGTCAGTGACATGACCGACGAGGAAGAGTCGATAGCGGTCAGCGAGAGCGACGGTGGTTTCAGCGTAGGCGACAACCAATATGAGACAGCCTACGAGGAGAAGCAGCTTGCAGAGCCTACAGAGGAGGCAGCCGCCACTGCGGAAGAGAGCAAGCCTCATGTGCTTGAAAAGATACAAAGCGCAATCGAGAAGAAGATGGAGGAAGTGAATACCACCTATTCCGACCCCATGTATTCGGAAGAATTGAACAACACCATCATCGCCCGCGGTCTTCGTCACAATGGACGTGACATGGTCAAGGTGGAATCACTCAATAATGAGATATGATGTCAAAAACAAGAAGTGCATTTCTATCATTATATGCCGCTTTAACCCCAGCTCTGGCCAGTGCTAAGTGTGGCAACGTGGACTACAGCTGGGGAGCGGACGCACTTGCGAGTGCCCATGACTATGCCGTGACGATGATGCTCTATATCGTTTATCTGTGCTATGCAGTGGCGGGCATCGTGGTCATAGTCAGCGCCTTGCAGATATATATAAAGATGAATACGGGCGAAGAAGGAGTGAAGAAGAACATCATGATGCTGGTGGGAGCCTGCCTGTTCCTCATAGGAGCGACCATCGTCTTCCCCGCTTTCTTCGGTTATCAGATTTGAGATACAGGTGATACGAGATAAGATAACTCAAAGTGTAACAAATTAAAAGGTAAAAAGAATGTTTGAAAGGATTAACAAGAAGGTGAAGGGATTCTTCTCTTCACAGCGCATGAAAACGCTCGCCCTGATGTTGCTTGTCGGCACCACCGCAGCAATGGCACAGAACGCAGCCGGCGACTACTCGGCAGGAACGACCGCGCTTACCACAGTGACGGAGGAGATTGCCAAGTATGTACCTATCGTGGTGAAGCTCTGCTATGCCATTGCAGGTGTCGTTGCAATTGTCGGAGCCATAAGCGTTTACATCGCCATGAACAACGAGGAACAGGACGTGAAAAAGAAGATCATGATGGTCGTCGGCGCATGTATTTTCCTCATTGCAGCAGCCCAGGCACTGCCTCTGTTCTTCGGCATTGGAGGTTAAACGCAGCGTGAGATTGTGAGTATGTAGAACGTTAAAACACTGACAGTTATGGCAGATACAAAGCAAGAGCGTTTTCCGGATTATCCCATTTTCAAGGGACTGCAACGTCCATTGGAGTTCTTCGGGTTGCAGGGACGCTACATCTACTGGGCGGCAGCCACCGCAGGAGGAGCCGTTGCGGGTTTCATCCTCGGCTACTGCATCTTCGGTTTCGTGGCAGGACTCGTGCTGCTAGTCCTCGCCGTAGCTGTCGGTGGCGTTCTCATCGTCATGAAGCAGCGCAAGGGCTTGCACAGCAAGAAGAGTGACAACGGCATATTCATCTATGCCTATTCAAAGAAAGTGTAAAACAAAAAAGAGAATCCATTATGTCCAAGTGGAAAGCTATCAATGATTGTAAGTGAATGGAGGTGGGGGCATCACGCATGAGGGTGCGCCCGCCTTTTTGCGATTAAAAAAGAAAAAGAACAATGACCCTATACATCATACTCATATTCTCAGCCATCTGCGTGGGCATGGCCATCAGTGTCAAGGCATTCGGCACGGGAGGGAAGCGCAAGCGCATCTTCCAGGACATCTACTTCTCCATCGAGGAAGTGGATGGCATCGGCGTGCTCTATACCAAGACGGGCGAATACTCCGCTGTTCTGAAGATGGAGAACCCTGTGCAGAAGTATTCCGCCAACATCGAGGCCTACTATGAGTTCACCCACCTCTTCGCCGCCCTTGCCCAGACCTTGGGCGAAGGCTATGCGCTGCACAAGCAGGACGTGTTTGTGAGGAAGGCATTCAAGGAAGAGAACGGTGGAAATCATGAGTTCCTGAGCGAGAGTTACTTCCGCTATTTCAACGGCAGACCCTTTACCGACAGCGTCTGCTACCTCACCATCACACAGGAGAACAAGAAGAGCCGTCTGATGTCGTTCGACAACAAGAAATGGCGTGACTTCTTGGTGAAGATACGCAAGGTGCACGACCAGCTGAGGGATGCCGGCGTGAAGTCCCGATTCCTCGGCAAAACGGAAGCCTGCGAGTATGTGGACCGTTTCTTCTCCATGAACTTCCGTGACAAGGTGGTGTCGATGACCAACTTCAAGGTCGATGACGAGACCATCGGCATGGGGGACCGTAGCTGCAAGGTGTATAGCCTTGTGGATGTGGATTATGCCAACTTGCCGTCGGTCATCCGTCCCTACGCAAATATCGAGGTGAACAACACCAGTATGCCCGTTGATCTCGTGAGCATCGTCGATAGCGTGCCCGGAGCCGACTGCGTGGTGTTCAACCAGATGGTGTTCGTGCCCAACCAGAAGCGTGAGCTTGCCCTACTCGACAAGAAGAAAAACCGCCATGCCTCCATGCCCAACCCCAGCAACCTGATGGCTGTAGAGGACATCAAGCGTGTGCAGGAGGTGATAGCCCGTGAGAGCAAGCAGCTCGTCTATACCCACTACAACCTCGTGGTGGCAGTGAGCGGCGACACCGACATACAGAAATGCACCAACCATCTCGAAAACTCCTTCTCGCGCATGGGCATCCACATCAGCAAGCGGGCCTACAACCAGTTGGAGCTGTTCGTCAACTCTTTCCCCGGCAACTGCTATGGCATGAATGCCGACTACGACCGATTCCTCACCCTCGGCGATGCCGCCACCTGTCTGATGTACAAGGAGCGCATCGTGCATAATGAGGACACCCCGCTGAAGATATACTATACCGACCGCCAAGGTGTGCCCGTAGCCATCGACATCACAGGAAAGGAGGGAAAGGAGAAGCTGACCGACAACTCGAACTTTTTTTGTTTGGGTCCTTCGGGCAGCGGCAAGTCGTTCCACATGAACAGCGTGGTGCGTCAGTTGTGGGAGCAGAACACCGACATCGTCATGGTCGATACGGGTAACTCGTATGAGGGACTCTGCGAGTATGTGGGCGGCAAGTACATCGCCTATACGGAGGACAAGCCCATCACCATGAACCCCTTCAACATCAGCAAGCGGGAGCTGAACATTGAGAAGATAGACTTCCTGAAGAACCTGATACTGCTGATATGGAAAGGCTCGGAGACGCAGATACCCGAACTGGAGTTCCGTGTCGTGGAGCAGTTGGTGACGGAGTATTACGATTTCTATTTCAACGGTGTGCAGCCCTATCCTTCCTCACAGAAGGAGACACTGAGAAAAAACCTCTCCACCATGGAGAAGCGGCGCGGCACGGAGCTGACGCAGATACACGACAAGGTGGAGAAACTCATCAAGGGACTGGAGGAACGGCGCATGGCATTGAGCGTGAAGACCCTCTCCTTCGACTCATTCTATGAGTTCGCCTGTGAGCGTCTCGACCAGATCTGCATCGAGAACAACATCACCACCATCGACTGCGACAACTTCGCCTATATGCTCCAAAACTTCTACCGTGGCGGCAAGTACGACAAGATTCTCAACGAGAACGTGGATAGCACCTTGTTCGACGAGACCTTCATCGTCTTCGAGGTGGATGCCATCAAGGAGAACAAGCAGCTCTTCCCCATCGTGACGCTCATCATCATGGACGTGTTCCTGCAGAAGATGCGCCTGAAGAAGAACCGCAAGTGCCTTGTCATCGAGGAGGCATGGAAAGCCATCGCCTCGCCGCTGATGGCCGAGTACATCAAGTACCTATACAAGACAGCCCGAAAGTTCTGGGCGAGCGTGGGCGTAGTGACACAGGAGATACAGGACATCATCGGCAGTCCCATCGTGAAGGAAGCCATCATCAACAACTCCGACGTGGTGATGCTGCTCGACCAAAGCAAATTTCGTGAGCGATTCGACGAGATCAAGGCGATATTAGGATTGACGGATGTGGATTGCAAGAAGATATTCACTGTCAACCGCTTGGATAACAAGGAGGGAAGAAGTTTCTTCCGTGAGGTGTTTATCCGACGTGGATCGACGAGCGGAGTGTATGGTGTGGAGGAGCCGCACGAGTGCTATATGACCTACACCACCGAGCGAGCTGAGAAGGAGGCATTGAAACTCTATAAGCATGAACTGAAGTGCAGACATCAGGAGGCTATCGAGCGGTATTGCAGAGATTGGGATGCCAGTGGCATCGGGAAGTCGTTGGCATTTGCGCAGAAGGTCAATGAGGCGGGGCATGTGCTCAATTTGACGGACGATGGAGCCACTCGCCGCTGACA